>JAABUI010000349.1_pt1 | contig 40892 bp, 41 predicted proteins | sample 5559111 | NCBI WGS metagenome assembly JAABUI01 (sample SAMN10711870, study PRJNA513365) | rock metagenome | isolation source: Antarctica rocks | place: Antarctica: Victoria Land, Buttleship Promontory | reverse complement strand
CAGAGCAGAAAATGTCTTTGCGCGAAAGAGTCATCAATAAATGCATAATCGATGACGTTGATATCAATCAAAACAGAAAGATTGACATTGATTTTATTGCTTTCTAGATTATCTGAGAGCACGAGATAATCATTGTTCATCTTCTTTTCTAATTGATGAATCGAGCTAACTGAGAGTGCAGAGATTTTCAGACTGTTCGATTGTCTCTGCGAGCGACTGTACGCAGAAACTAGACTTTTTTCAAGACGAAAGAAGTATCGAAAGCGAGATTGTTGATAGAGATTGCAAGAGCAAATAATGAGATGACTCGTAGCTAAATCTTGAGCTTTGAATTGCAGATCGCAGTCTGATGCTCAGACTTATCGCAGTATAGACACAGATGATTGATCATGCAATGCTGATGCTTCTCGAAGATTAGTGAGTCTCGTTTCTTCATGTTGATGATCGATAAGTTCATGAGATTTCTTGAGCTCGAGATCGTAGCTTCTGAGTCTGTCGAGAGTGTTGCATATTTGAAGAGATACGCAAGAACTGTAGAGATCACAAAGACAGAGTGAATCATTGCTTTTGACTTGAAAAGATTCTGTACTGTGACGCGATATCGACTATTCAATTGCTGACATTTGATAATCAACTGCTCATAGTTCAGACTGCTGACATTCATCTGAATCAATAGAGCTTTGAGCTCGCTGAATAGTTCATTCTTCAGATTGAATTTTCGAATTACGATGTCATATTCGATTGCATCAATGTGCTGCTGAAAATCGAACAGATATTCAATGAAGATGCGATTTCGCATTCTTAGAGCTGAAATGAATCGCTGAGCGATTTCTTGCTTGTCTGAATCATCGAAGACTTGTCTTAACAAGACAACTAATTGCTCAATCGTGACTAGCTTGTCATGCTGAGCAGTCATACGTGACAACGCTTGAGCGACAGCGTTTCTCGATAAGCGACTGTACTCATACAGAAGACGAGACTCGAAAGTTGAATAACGATTCGCGTTCAACTTCAGCTTGCTGATCAGTTCGAAGATGAACTGATTTAGCTTGTTCTCTCGCTCTTCGATATAAAGTTCTGAATTCAAATATTTCTCTGATTTGATATTGATTCTGCTCATGCTCTTGAGTTCTTGAATCATTTCTGACAAGATTTCATTATTGATCTGAAACTGCTTAAGTTCAATCTGAGTTTGCTCATGTTCTTGTTGACAGACTGAGACTCAGTTGATATACTGAGTGATGATGTCGTTGAATCAAGTTTGAAGTTTGATCAGAAAAGTGTATCACGCTTCGAGAGCATTGTTGACGTGAGTTCGAAACTGAGCGACAGTGATGAATTCATTGATCGAAACTAGAGATGTTGACAACAGAGTGTTGCTGATATTCTCGAATTGACTCATGATGTAGTGTGATGCAACGTAATGTCATGAACTGAGAGCTGAATGAAATCAGAATGAAATTCTAATAACTAGATTTTAAATACAAGACGTTGCACGAAAAAGAAAGAAAAGAAAGAGATCATTCAGAGATTCTTATATCTCATGAACGCTGAGTATCATTCATATCGAGAAGCTCTCATAACATCACTGATAATCTCACGTCTATCATCATCTATAATATTGTTCAACATCATCTAAGTGATTTAACATCTCTTTTCTCAACATCTTTCGAGTAACACATGCTAAAATCGTGACAAATAGTTATCAAAATTGACGTTCTTCAGAGTGAAATTGCTTTGCTTTTCATTCGCTATGAAAAGCTGTGAATGATGAATCATCTTATTATTCATTGTATTATTCAAAGTCAAGATCATGCAATCAAAGTCAATCATCATCGATAAAATGAATGATGAGACTGAGCTGAGTTGTGCTTGCTTAATCAAATGAGCAGACTTCTCTGTCTTTATGCTCGTTGCTCTATCTTTCTTCTTATTGTTTATTTATCTCACTCACTTTATAAGACATGCATCTTTTTATGTTACTTGATGATTGCAATCTTTCTGACTGTCTCTTTCTCGATTTTATTATCAAGTGATGTTTCAAGTAATCTCACGTTTCTCAACATTTGTTTAATGTGTATCTTCAATGCATTATACTTGTCGTCGTCGATGACAAGATCTTGAGTGATCATTATCTTGATTCAATTCAACGAAATCTCATCATAATTGAAGTCTGCAAGCGTATCTGAAATTGACTTGAATCTTCGTGACATATTGAAAAACTAGCAGATATGCAAACATTGTTGTCAATTCTGAGAATTTCTAAAAGTCATATGATAGAATGTGAGATAATTACTGTCATGATGTTGAGAAGTGAGATAAGAATACATGTGACATTTCTTCTATTTTGAATCACTTACAGATTTCACTACACGCTGATGACAGATGATGTACACATTGAGCTTTGCAACAGATAGAATGAGAGTGCTTATCATGACAATGAGTATCAGAAGAACAAAGAATTGTAAGTTGATAAGTTAGAAATGAAGCAAAGATCAACTTTTGTTCTCATGTTACAAATTATGCTAAGCGAAAGCAAATTTGCTCACAACACACTTTGACAACAAATCATCTGTATTCATCTTTTCATCAATCTGAAGAGTACTGCACGTTAAATTCTCTCTATATAAAATGATTTCTAATATTTTACAGAGTTATCAAAGCGCAGAGACTATGACTATGATATACTAGCTGATTGAGCATTTTGTGAAAGCATTTCAAATTTACGATAATTTATTTTAAATCGATGATAATCTAGAAAAATTTGCTTTCAATTCACAAATTTCAAGATAAATATTGAAATGTGCAAAGCATTTCAAATTTACGATAATTTATCTCAAATCGATGATAATCTAGGAAAATTTGCTTTCAACTCACAAATTTCGAAGTAAATATTGAAATGTGCAAAGCATTTCAAATTTACAATAATTTATCTCAAATCGATGATAATCTAGAGAAATTTGCTTTCAACTTACAAATTTCAAAGTAAATATTGAAATGTGCAAAGCATTTCAAATTTACGATAATTTATCTCAAATCAATGATAATCTAGGGAAATTTGCTTTCAACTCACAAATTTCAAGATAAATATTGAAATGTGCAAAGCATTTCAAATTTACGATAATTTATCTCAAATCGATGATAATCTAGAAAAATTTGCTTTCAACTCACAAATTTCGATGTAAATATTAAGATGTGCAAAGCATTTCAAATTTACAATAATTTATCTTAAATTCGCTGTAATTCAGAGAAATTTGCTTTCATCAGAAAGCTTCGAGTAAAAAAGAACAAATTGCTTGATCAGAAGTAAAACAAGAGTTATTACTTCTACTACTATATTAGATCTTATTAATTTCTGATCATTTTATTCTTTGTATTGCATGCTATTCTGACATTTCGTAGTTCAACGTACTTGTATCAACAGAAATACTGATTAGAAATAGCGACAGCGCGATACAATTTGTCAAACGCGTTAATCAATATTCTTTGTTATCTCTCTCATTACAATCTACTTCATCGAAATCAGCTTCAAGCATGAAGCGAAACTGTCGTGCGTGTGAAATGATATTGATAATCACACGAAGTCTGATATATCACTTTAATCACTGCTTGATGCTGCGAAATGACGTGCAGTTCTTCAAGAAATATTTAAGAAAAGAGAACTCAGCAGTCAATGAATATACAGACACATGCAAATACTCTCAGACTGATTTATGACATGAAATGATCATGATGAATGATATTGATGTCTCTGACTTCGAGCAATGTACAGAAGAAAACGTAGAAACTTCAGATGATCAGAAGCATTTTCAAAATTCAATTGCACAAATATCACTTGATTTCAAAAGATTTATCAATTTGTCATGTACTTTCTCATTCATCAAAGTAGACAATTATGATGAGATGAATGATACAAAGAGACGAAGTGTTGATGAATTGCTAAAACAATATATCAGACTCATAAGAATCATTTCAAACTACAGTAAACTTGAGCAAGATTCATAATCATCTTTAAATGATAATCTTCAATCAGAATGACTTCTCTTTCTGAATGAGAAAGATTTTTCTCTTGCACAGTGATTTCTGAACGCGAAAGTCAGTAGCGAAGATATTAATCAATACTTCAAGATCTTGTTTCAGAAGATTCATCATGCTGATTGTATCTTCAAGAATGCAGATCAATTTAAAAGCATTCTACACAATATATCTTACAAAATATCTGATGATAGTTGATTCAAAACATCTTTGAAGATTTCATCAATGAACTTAGAGATTGAAACAAATATATTCAAGATTCAGTACAGAAACATTATAAATGTCTTGAAATTTCTCTTGAGACATCGTTCGTTTGCGAGTAATCTGAAATATGCATCAATCAAAGTATACAACGTCAGTGAAAATTGAATGTACACGAAAATGCACATCAATATTTGATGATGAAATACGCAAGCATTGATTTCTGAAGATGACACTATAATTTCAGTACTGTTAACTATAGACAAAATCATGTTAACTCAACATCATGAAGATAAATTTGCATGATCTGTGTTAGAGACCAGCATAGAGCGAGTCATATGAGTGTAATGTAACGAGTATATAAATGCTAAGGAAGAAAAGTATCTAGAAGGGAAGGGCCGACTATCTATATGACTCAGGAGAACATAAGCTAACCCTGAATAGAGTTGACTTCGAAACAAGTCTATGCCCTAGCGGCGAGCGATCGACGATAGCTCTCAGAATAGTCATCAACATAGTCATCAACATAGCCATCAACATAGCTACCAACGAAGATGCGTAGCTAGGATCGTAACATTATCCCCCCCCTTCAACGATTCATGTTCGCATGAATGTATTTCCTTAGCCTTGTGTAGAATCGAAATGCCTATTGTAGCAGGCTTACTATGCGAGGTAGAAGTGCCATTGAAGCAGGCTCACTAGTTGCACGCGAACGAGTCGGCAGACCGATTCACTGATAGGTAGGGCGATGTGAGTAGGTAGGTCATCGCATTGACGAAAGGTGTCATTGTAGCAGGCTCACTAGTTGCACGTGAATGTATGATCAGGTCCACTGATGGGTAGAACGATGAGAAGATAGATCATCGCATTGACAGTGTCATTGAAGCAGGCTCACTGGTCGACTTGCTCATCGAAGAGGTCGACTTTGGGCTCGCCATTGTAGCAGGCTCACTAGTTGCACGTGGACGTATGATCAGGTTCACTGGTGGGTAGAGCGATGAGAGCGAGTAGGTCATCGCATTGACGATGCCATTGAAGCAGGCTCACTGGGGGTTTGCTCCTCGAGGTAGAGACTTCACGCAGTTCTATGACTGGCCCCGTTTGGTTGTTCAACAAATTCGAAGAATCCCTTGCGAATCTGAATGAACGGTTAATTCGCTGATCTTTGACCTAGTCGAATGGTTCCAATCGTTTGTTTATACTCGCTGACCAGCGCACGAGTCCGAATCTTTTGTTTATCCTCGCTGAATCAGCTCACGAGGGGAGGAAGATGAGTGCTGCTGCACGGACGCAAGCCGCTAGACCAAAGTCGATAGAGGATTGAAGAACTACTAGCAGAAGCATTTGAAGGGATCGATGCAGATTATTTCACTTCGCCTGTAACGAAGAAGCATTTATATAATGTTAGGGACCAGCATAGAGCGAGTCATATGAATGTAATGTAACGAGTATATAAATGCTAAGGAAGGAAAGTATCTAGAAGGGAAGGGTCGGCTATCTATATGACTCAGAAGAACATAAGCTAACCCTGAATAGGGTTGACTTCGGAACAAGTCTATGCCCTAGCGGCGAGCGATCGGCGATAGCTCTCAGGATAGCCATCAACATAGTCATCAACATAGCCACCAACATAGCTACCAACGAAGATGCGTAGCTAGAATCGTAACAATCTGTATATATTATCATTAATAATCTGAATCAAGCAACTTAATGAAAGCAAAATAAACTTAGTGTTATACTATTAAAGTTTATTTCTTCAACTAAACATGCAAATGAAGATCTGAAACGCAAGTTATATTATCATTCACTGAAGATAATATTAAAACGTGAGTTTAAACTGTTCAATCGAATGAAGAATTTTTCTTGCTAACGTTCTCGTTCTTTAGCACTTGAGAAATTAACTAGAAGAGAGTTTCACGTTCGCTGTGCAAATGATTATACTTGACAGTGTTTTTCTATCATCGTCGAATTTATAATTAACTATGAGAAGCAGATCATTATTACGAGAATCAAAAATGAAGAGCAATGCACTATATATCACGTTTCATTGAATCAACGCGATAATTTGCAGACAATCTGAAAAGCTCAAACACATAAGAGTATATTGACTCAAATCAAACATCAAGAAAAGAATTCATACTTTAAAGCAGATATCAAGCGCGATGTTAAGTGAGTACACTCAGTGCAAAACTTTGTCTGAAAACATAAACTTGTCAATATTCACATCATCATGATGATTGACATTTTGCATCAATTATTGAAGAGCACAGTGATGTATTTAATTCAATGACTTGAAACAATCATCAAGAATATAACATCGACGATCAGTTTTAAAAGAAAGCGTGATTCACAGACAATTGCAGACACAACACATGACGTGCAATTGAATCAAAGATTTCAAGTAGTTCTTTCATATTCAGAGCTAAAACGTTTTCACGACTTTTTATTCGTGAAGCAATGAATCGATGTCAAACAAAAGACAATAGTGCATCAGCTTATTGCGATTGTCACTTCACTATTGATTAGAAAAGCATCAGATGCGCTGTATCGTGCTTGAGCTCTTATAAACTTCGTGATGATGACTCAATATTGATCGCACGATGACGAGTCTTTGCATTACATAAACAACGCAATATACAGAATTAACGTCTTAAAAGAAGTATTCAAGCAGTTTCAACATGATGAGAACTTTAACTATCTCAAGTTTCATGTGATCTTTCATTATATGAATTTTATTTGAAGATACGAAGATGCAGATGATTTTGACACATCTTACATGAAGATTGCACATAAATTTCTGATCAAAGATTATTATGATCTTACAAACAAGCGAGAGAACTTTCAAATGTAGATACTGCATCACAATATTCAATGAATCAATATGTTGACAATGAAAGATATCATTCTTCATGATCTAATCATGTTCAGATCAAAGATTGATGAAAGAATGAAAATTATGATTACAAAGTCTTTTAGAAGTCTTGATTTAATGTAGCTTGAATGAGATTTGTCAGAAATGAATTTGAATCAATGATGAAACTGATTTAGTAATTCTCAATTCTGACGCATCACTTTTAAAATAACGAAGATGATACATATTAAAAGTTTCTTGAACGAATTGTTGATTTTTATAAGAGAATCTCGACGTAAGAAATCAGAAATAGAATCAAACAAGTATCAAATGAATCGAAAAGAAATTGACTTTTTCTGAATAAATGATTACTTCGTTTCTGTTCATGCATCGATTGAATGTTAAAGATGTGAAGATAAAGACTCGACAAACTCTGAAAAGCTTACATCAAAGTGAATTCGATGTGCTTCTGCATGACAGAGACAAATGTTGAATTGAAGACGTGACTACGTTTATGTTCAAGAGTATGCTGAGAATGATCAAGAAAATTCTGACATAGTCGAAGCTCTGAATGATAGACTGATGAGACAGTTGCAAATTATAATCACTGTTCGTGATTCGCTTCGTCAAGATGACAATGAAAAATCTGTGCAATACTCGAAAGCTTTAATAAAATTGCTAAAGTTCAAAAACAATGAAGTACTTGATGCTCTACATGATATGATAGAAGTTGAGCAGTGATCGAAGAATACTGTCAAGAAGTCTCAATATCTTGAATGTCGACGATTTTACAATATGAGTACTATACTACGAAGTGCACATCTGATATCAACTGAAAGCAAAAAGTTCTTTTACGTGAATAATTAAATTGACTGAGATACATTCAACATCTTATACGAAGAGAGTTTTCTGAAAAAGAAAGTTTGAAAGACGAACGAGCTTGCGAGCTTAGACAGATGAGAAAAGATGAAATTCACTCAATAATGAAGAAAGTTCAACATTGTGTAAGTTGAGATAAATTAGAATAAATTGAAATAAATTGAAGTAAATTGAAATAAATTGAAGAAAATGAATGAAAAGCATATAGTCACGTCAAATGAAGCATATATGAATGATCAAAACATTTCAGTCAATAGCATCTAGTCATGACTATGATGACAGAATATTGAGAACGAACAAGCGACTGAAATTTCACTGTAAAGATCTGTAAACAATGAGATTGATTGTATAACAGCTAGCGACATACAAGAACTTACATAGTTCAGATGATGAGAAAATCTAAAATTAATTAATTTATTAATCATAGTGTCTGCTCGTTCGTTGAACGAAATTTCTACTTACTTTATGCATTCTTCAATGCATCTGATGCATTACACACGACGTCTGTCAGTAAAAGTTCACGACTTGTTGAAGAGAGCTGTAAATTCTCGAAATAATGTTCTCTTTCTATGTACACTAGCACTCTTTTCTTCTATTGATGTCTTTTCTGTCATTGAAGAAAAATGTTTCGAATGAATGAAAACTTTGATTTGATTTTTCAAGCGAAGAATAAATTTGATGACGAGTTTCGCGTAGATGATGATTTCGATGAGATGTCATTTCTTCTCAGTATCGAATGTTCAAATCGAATTATCATATATATTCATCATCAATTGTTTTGCAGTTTCGTCAATCTTCTGCTCAAAGATTTTTGCATTCTGATCAATCAAAGTTGAAATCTTTAATTGCAGAAGAAGAGATGTGTAATCAATCTGTTTCAAAATATTTCAAAACTGAGCAGATTGATAATTGTACATGAAATCACTGTGAGCACGATCGACTGCTGTGATTGAAACTGATGATAAATAAGATTGTAAACGTTGTAGAAAGATGAGTTCTGCGCGATCACTGACAGACATGATGTACGATAATTGAATAACTGTGATGAGAGAAATGAGTGAAGTAAAATTGAAGCTTACTAAGATAAACATCGCGCAGAATCATGAACGCACGATAGCTTGATACAAGTTCTACTCTGTTGAATCAGCTTGTAGCTAATCTAATCAGCTAATGACTGACTGATGATTGATCTATGTTGCTAAATCAGCTAATCACTGAATTATGAAAAGTGTCTGTTCTAATAGCTAGCATATGCGTCTCAAGCGCATTAAGATTCAGATGTCGTTGCTCACTAGCTTACAAGCTACTCAAGCTTTTCGTCGAAACGTCGATGAAGAAGAACACAAGTCAGAACAGAAAAATGAACTGACGATGAGACTCTTTTCATAATCAAAACAGAAGACATGCAGATGAGAATGCAGAAGACAGTTCAGTGAATTGATTCAAAAGATAAAATGAGACAAACAAAATAAAGAACTTTCTATGCACAGATGCATGAACATGATATAGCAGTCGCTTCTCTTCTTATTCATAATTTCATATTAGAAAAGTTCAGAACTCATTATGATCAAAGAAACGAATGATATTGATCTTCTCATTGACGCATTCTTTTCACAGTATGAACTCAAGTTCTTTGACTTTCATGATTTGCAATTCTCATTCATGACGAGTTCTGTCTCAATAAATCAATAGTAACTGACGAAGTGAGAAAATATAGTGTACTAGATGAATAAATTGATCGAGAAAGTGAGTAGAATGTACGCTGAATCTTGAACATGCATGTATGAAATGCAGATTCTCTATCAAGTTGATATTAAAATCATCTTTTTTTGTAGTGTAAATCTTGTGTGAGTCATAAGTTCTTGACGAAGATGAATCATGATTGACTTCGTAGAATCTAGCGAAACAGTTAATTTCAACACTTCATCTTCAAGATCAAAAGACAAAGATTAAGATTGACTTTGCAAAGTTTAGCAAAACATTTAATCTTGATGCTTCATCTTGAGATCAAAAGACAAAGAAAGTAGCGCAGTGCTTTTAGACTTCTAAACACGTTCACAGCATGTTCGTTCAATCATCTCTTGTCTTACAAACATTAAGTTTATACATGTCTTACAATTTGTATAACGACATCGTTCACGTTCAGAAGTCTTTGAAAGTTTTTTGCAATGTTTCTAATGAAGTGTTTCTGTCTCATAAAACTGAGACTCTGTTAATCTTTCAAAAGCTTTGAACATTTATGAAGAATGATGACGACACTTGAACTTCTTCTCTTACAAACAATCAAAGCTCATGCTCATTTTCTTTGAAAGATCACAATTTCTCTTCAGCTCTTATGATCATGAACAAGTCATTTCTGCCTGCTTTCGCTGTTCAGAGTTCATCAACATCATCTTTGAATGATTCAAATTCATTCTTCACTCTTTCAAACATCATCAACACATTCTCGCTCACTCTTCATTCTCAGAGCTCAACAACTTTCTTTATTCAACAATTCTTCTCTTCACTCTCTTTAAGTGATCACAAGCTCTTTTCTTTGACTTCACAAGTGTTGATCTTGACTCAAGCGTTGAACAAAGATTCAACTGAGATTCAGAAGTTTCTATCGAGATCAGAATTCGAAGCTATTGAGAATGAGCTAGAATGAATAGTTGAGAATTCTTGTGTCGTTGATCTTCAGCTTGATGAAAGTCAATCAACGTCAAAGATCAGATTTCAAAAGAGTCTGAGTCAGCAATTCTTAACTATTGAGTATACTTAGTGAGAACATCACACTTATGAATCATCAAAAGTCAGCGTGCTGATGAAGAATTTATTGATTTCACAAGAACGAAATTTAGAACACATCGTGAAGTATCTTGAAAGCAACAATCGTTGATTTAAAAAACAGAATATCACAAGAAGAGAAATTGAGCATGAAATCAAATTTCTTGTCTTCGAACTATTAATCAACACAAGAGTAATTTCAGCGATTTTGAGCTTCAAATACAGTCTTTTTCGAGCGATCAGATTCGAAGATCTTTTCTTTTTGAAAACGATGATGAACGATTCAAAATGAATCAAAAAACTTGTGAAGCAGAAGACAGACTGATATGATGAATGTCAGACTCTGTATGATGATACGTGATCATTGTTGACATTGACGCTGCTCATTTTTCTACAGTGTGATGCAAGAAGTCAAGAGAAAAGCATCGTCAATTAAATCAGAATATTAATCTCTCGCAATTTGATTGTTTCTTCGATGTTCAATTGTCACAGTATCAAGATACTTCGCAATCTGACAATCAAGTCTTATCAACAGCAAGAGATATTATCAATGATCTTGAAGAGACGAAACACAGTCATCGAGATGCAGAACACTTTTAAACACAAACATATGAAGATTTGTTTTCTAGATCTAGTCAGTGAAAGAACGTGATTGCACTTATGCTCTTAGCGAGCAGTCATCAACAAAGCGAGCTCAAGATTTACTCATCAGAAATGAAGTTGAATTCATTCACAGATCAGACTTTCTTCACAACTGAGATCGAAGTACAAGAATTGACGAATCTCGACATGAGTAAGTGAGCACTGACTATGATCGAAATAATTCAGAGCTGTGTTGACAGATTTAAATTCATATACATCTATAAGACTTCTCATCATTGCAGCAAGATCATCATTAGAGAAGACTTGATCTTATGAACGTGAGCGAACTCAACAATCTTCAGCATTACGTCTTTCGTCGCTACGACATCTAATACATACAAATTCTTCGAATTCTTCTAGTAACAACTTCAGCTCTGATGAATATGATGACTCGCGCGTAACGACTGATGATAGTATAGCGACGTCGAGCATTGCTCATCAGCACTCAAGTCATTTTATTTCAGTCTCTTTGCAAAGAAATTCTATCAATACAGCTTATGAATTTTCGTTGAATCAAAATTTGCAGTATGCTTGTCAATTGAGCGTTTTATCAAACTCACAGAAAGAAGAGAGAAATTCACAATTCAACAATCTATCTGCAGTCGAATACACTAATCTGAGTTCTAGCTCTGAGTCAACGACAGACATTGACAACTACGTTTCTTGATTTCTCGAGTCTGACGATGCATTTGATGCTCAAGCTCATGCTTTCGCTCAGATCTCTGATCTGAGTTCTGATGCTGAATTCGAAGTAAGCATTGATAACTACGTCTCTTGATTTCTCGAGTCTGATGATATGTTTAAAATCAAAGCTTCTGATGTGAATCTTGATGCTGAATTTGAGACAAGCACTAATAACTGCGTCTCTTGATTTCTCAAGTCTGAAGATATGTTCAAGATCAAAGCTTCGAGTGTGAATTCTGATGCTGAGCTCATGACAGACAATGACAACTACGTTTCTTGAGTTTCAGATATTGAAAACGAGTTTTAGCTTATCATATGCAATGATTCTTATATCACGTCAATAATACTCGAAAGTCTAATAAAAATATTAATTTGAATTTACAACATGTTCTACTCTTCTGACTCATTGAGCAAGTTCATCACTTTAAATGTCATAGCAGCAAAGTCTTTTTCTTTTTATCTACTGTCGCTGATTTAACACTTTGATGTATTTTTCAAACTTTCTCTTTCTTTCAATTCACAGTAACGATCTGTTCAGTTTCAGTTATTACACTGATTGACAAGCTCTTCTTCTTGATCGAGACAGCGATACAGATTGTCTTCATATACTTGCTAGTAGCATCGAGAAAAAGTACAAAGACAGTACGCTCAGTAGTCGTTCGTGAAATCTATCATCTGATAAGTCTTTGTTGCATTAACGCTCGTTGCTGTCTTAAATATTAACTCATCTTGTTCTTCAAGAAGTCGATAATCTTGACACATTTCTCTTCTGATCGAAAGATCTTGAATGAATCTGTGATGTTGAGATTCAGATCATCGCATTCATCTCTCGCTGCGTCTATCAAATCGAAATCAATATCGATGTCAATGTAAACATGAATGACTTCTGAATGAGAAGACATGATGAGCTTTTGAAATCTCAGTGAAGTGCGACAGAACAAGCTAACTAGATTTCAGTCTTATCAGTCATGCTCACGAATAAGTGTTTGAAGATCACATCTTCTGCAGCCTCGATGAAGTGTCGCTTACTTCACTGATTAGAGTATTGCAATGAGAGATATGATGATGTGAGATCAATGGCGAGCATGTGACTAACGCAGTAGTCGACATCAATCGAACATCTTAAATTTTGTGGTGAGATAAGTTGACTACACAATAGGCGACGAATGATAAATATTGAATAGCTCGACATCAACGTCTAATAGTGATCGAGATGAGACAAGAGTGCAATACAAGAGAAGATATTTCTGCATAGTCAACTCAGTCACGGCTGAAGTATAGCCAATGTCTCCCCAAGCGCTATACCCTTCGCACTTCCCACAGGGGACCGATCGACACTACAGTCAACCCATTCGACGCGATCTGTTCCTATGACAGGCGAGTTTTTCTCAGACAGGAACCCATCCTCCTTGCCTTCGAACAGAATATGCGTCAACGACATTTTCTTTCGGATCCGCTTTGAAGGACTTTTCAGTTAATCCCTGATGTTTGGGGGTACGGTCATACCTTTCCAGAAGCTTACACGAGCTGGGATAGAGGTCTGAAAGACTCGGTATCTCATCAACGTCTTCTCAAGTACCACTTTGGTGGCCACTTTGGTGGAATAAGATGCCTTTTGCGCTTCGAGAGTGATGGTTACCTAGAGGAGAAAGCAATTTCCGGAAACAATCAACCCCAAGCTCAAATCAATTCGTCAGATTCATCAAAAGACACAGACGTGTCGGTTTTGCTGACGAAAGCAGAATCGATATTTGTAAGCGAGAAAGCTCCTACCAAGGGGACTAATCTAACGATTGAGTTTGCTGGACGAGAAATTCCCCAAAGCGCCATTTTTGATCTCAAGACTCGCTCTGCCCGCAAGGAGATCAACATGGAGGAAATATACCCCCGCCTGTGGCTCAGCCAGATACCAAACTTTATTATCGCCTACCACAGTTCTGGCAAGTTCGACGATATTCGGCCCCAGGAGTTGCTACCAGAGCTCGAGGATTGGGAAACAAAAAACCAACAACGCCTCGGCCGACTTTATACGACCCTTCACCAGCTCATAGATATGGCGAGGAACTTGAGAGGCTACAAGTTAGAAGTTCGTCGCACCGGAGTAGGTCCGTTAGAGATTAGGAAATTGGCCGAAAGGTCTTGGAGCGCTCTACCGCATGATCTCAAAGACAAGTGGGCAGGGCTCCCGGATACAGATGATTCGGCAGTGGCCTCGGAGAAGGAGACGGGAATTAATCCTGATGAGGATGAGGATGAAGAGAGAAAGGAAGATGATTACTTGAACTTCTGATCAATCACCCGCAGGTCATGTCTCACCGACCCCCAGAGTCCGTTCCCTACACCAGCTGCATGAGAATCTCTACAGCATAAAACATCCTGTAATAGACAACTGATGGTGTGGCCAATGGCCGATGTTGTGAACAACGGGTGAATGCGAAGAGCATATGAGATTGGAGCGGAGGGCATCGAGAATTGGAGTGGGGGTTATTCGTTGTGGGTGTCTGAATTCTGGAATGCTTCTTCCGCCGCAATACCGAGGGAAATGAGCCAGTCTTGGATTTGCCAAAGACTTTCGATGATATATATATATATTATATACACCCCGAACTTAGGATTTGAGATTGCCGTTTTGGATCAAAAAAGGAAGCAGGGCCGCTATAGAGGGAGCAGCGAGGGAGCAGTGAGGGAGCAAGGGGGAGCACTGAAGGAGCACGGGGGAGCATTGAGAGAGCAGGAGGGGCTTCTGCCTATATTACCTGTACTTACTTCTACGTTCCACCTATCCGATAACGATACGTTTGTCCGGGTTAGCCTACTCTCCATAGCGTATGTATCCTTTACTTTCGTCTGACGTTTTCCCTCACCGGACATCACCTTGGTGCTATAAGAAATAGGCTTACTCATTGAAAAGCAATCCTGTTATACTACATTATCAATCCTACTTCCCCACATGAAGGAACGACCTTAAATATTCTCAAATCAGCACCGTGATGCAGTTCTCGCAATTTGCAAAATAAGCCACTCTGTTTTCATCTGCATAAAGTTCCGCATCGTTTTCAACCCATGATAACGCAGACTTTTCAGGAACAAAAAGTAAGGGTGCCTTCCGGATTGCTGGCTTGCTAGAAAATATCTCAGCTCGCCCAAGTCTACGGAAAGCATTGGTTTCATGTGTATCATCGACGGGCTGAACCAGGAGACAAAATGTTCTTCCACAGAGCTCCAGGATTTTCATGCATTCTACCGTGTCCCAGTCAACATCTGATTGTCTCATATCGAGATCTACAGCGATGTAACAATCCGCGCCGTTAAAGGTTAAACCAAGCCACTTGTCTCCTTCATGCACGGCTGGATCCAGGAATGGCCTTCGAGGGGCGAGGAGACGTAGTTGGCCTGAATACACAGGCCCAAATATACTTCTGTCCGGTGGATAAATTTTCAAATCTTTCAGAGTACACGCTACTTTAGCGGTATTACTGAAAGTGTACCCGAGCCAGGCGTCAGCAGTACAATGTACTGATAAAGATCCCCATGACCATGACGGTGCCTTGGCTCGCACATGGTAAAGCTTCGATGGGCCACTGCTTTGGTGACTTCTTATACCCCAAAGTAGGTCCTCTGGTAACGTCCTACGCCATAATCCAGCGATATAGTCGTCCTGGACTTGTCTTTGTATAATGATGGCTAATCCGCCAATAGCAGCTAAGCGATCCTCTGATCTAGAAATTTGCCTTGGCAAATAGGACCTTAGAGCGTCCATCCACGCCTTTCTTGCGGTTTCAGGCGATGCTTGCATAGAGACAAACGTCAAATGCCGTCGACTAAGGAACTGTGAATGATAAGTTTCAGATAGGTGGGAATCTTTATCTTTCGCCAACGGATCAAAGGCTTCATCACCGGCCCATTCTCTCCTAAAGCGAGTCTGACACGACCAAACCAGCCCATTCGAAGTCCAAAATAGGATTCTAGGAGACATGTACTCCTCTTGCAATGTCCATGCACGTGTAAAAATCCTCGCTTGAAGAACTTGGCTTGTTCGCTCGTCAACATCGATCCATGGATCATCAACAAGCTTAGATGGGTGCTTTAAAATGTTTTCGGGTTCTGACGGATAAAGAAAGCCTCTATTAGCGCACCATCTTGAGTATAGAAGCCCCTCGTTGGCATTTTGGCTAGAGACACCTATCAATGTAATTAAGGCATTGCCATATATGTGATTCATGATTGAAGCCTCAAGTCTCCAGTCTTCTGCATTATCTTGCACAATACAGAGTGAGTCGACCCAGAGATAGGATAGTTTGAGAAATTTGCATATGGTAACGGCATCACGTATGGTCTCTGGCAAATTTCCAGCGTCTAAACCTTTCCCGCGGGCGAAGAGGTTTTCAGAAGTAGTCAGCCCAAAATTGTCTGCTTCGGTACCCCAACAGTAAGAAAGAGCGCAGTACTTCAGTGCCCTTCCACGAGTATGAACAAGTCGGATTCCTTGAAAGTTGGGTTCATCCAGTTCACCTAGATACAAAAGCCGTCGCGGGAGTTTTTCATGTTCTTTCTTCTCTTGGCACCCAAGATGACATTCAAGACATTCGCGAAGCCAGCGACTTGCACACGAAAATACACAGTCAGCTATTGTGTGAAACGATTCATTTCTAAGACGGTCAGCAGTCATATAACTCCATACTAGGTTGCTGCGTAATTACCCTTGAGTAATGCTGTCTAATAATCGCGTCTGCCTCGGGTCATCATGATCTAAATTGTCCATAGCTTGATATCTAAAGACGTTGATTCGTATTACTTGCGATCGACTTAAGGTGGTCGCTAACTGTTGAGATTTTGCAGAGCAGTCGAATGGCTAAGGCTTCGGCAAGGTGCATGGGCTCAACCCCATGAGGTAATAGGTTAAACCCTCTTAGGTAGTATCTAGTTGGCCGACTTTTTGTCGCCCCTAAAATAGCATCAATACTACTTTGTCGCTCTCCCCAACACCTAGTCCCTTCGGCCGTCCCCTCACTGCCAGCAAGTTGGAGCATCTTCGCCTTTGGCGAGGTCTTCGAGTCTCCTTGAACCTTTGGCTGCCCCCCGGTCAGCCACTGACAAGTCTCACGCCTTTGAGAGCAAAAAACCATTACAGAGCAAGAGGGCAAGAGAGAATATTACATAGTGGGCAGTCGGTGGAGCCATATACTCGTATTTACCCCTCAACCGCGCAAACGGTTGAACCGCGCACCGTACCTTAGTTTCATAAGGGTTAGGGTTGATTAAAGTACGGTGCGCGGTTCAACCGTTTGCGCGGTTGAGGGGTAAATACGAGTATGGAGCCATTTAACTAGTATCCAATTCGAGCTGCATGCACGCTTTCTTTTAAACTTACAAAAAGACAATCGCTAGAACGAATAGAAAGTGAGTAGGAAGTGGCTGAGGGGGAGCACGGGGGAGCACGAGGGAGCAAAGGGGGAGCATAAGAGAGCATAAAGGGAGCAAAAGAACGAAACGGTCGTTAGCGTGGGAGCAAAGAGGCACTGCTAAAATTATTAACCAATCGTATTTTAGGATACTATATATAGATATATCTAAATATTAAGATGTGTGACTTATCCGTGCCCCTCACTTTCGCTCATTCTTCGCTTAGTGCTCGGCAGCCATGCAACAATTACAGCCATGCAACAACTAAATTCAACTACCCTTTATATACACGAGGATTTCGAAGCAATTGCTTCAAAATAACCCGCCATTTCTTCTGGTAAGCCTGAACGAACTTAATGCGAGCAGCCCTATGGGGCTTAGTAGCCCTGTAGCACTTCTTTAGTGCATTTAAATAACGCTTTTCCCAGGCCTCTTCGCGCTGCTGCTGCCTCTCGTCCTCCAATTTCTGCCTATCTTGAGTCATACTTCGAGCATCTTTGGCGTACAAGATGCCTCCGGTTTTGAGAACCTTATTAGACTGCTTTTTGCGTGCTTTGCGAGCATTTTCAGCGGCTTCTATTTGACTTAATTGGTCCTGCAGCAACTCCATTTTACGTGTCATGGCGCTAGCGCCTTTCCAGAACGTTCCAAGCTTCCTTCCAAGATCAACTGATATATCTTCTTCCATTGTCAGATGAATCAGCTGATTTGCAATTGCTGCTCGACTAGTAGAAGTTTTCCAAACGGCTGAATCGCCTATAGTAGGTGGTGATGTAGTAGATCGAACCGAACTTTCAATAGTTCGAACTTTATCCAGTACTATCAGCCAAAAATTCGAATTTTGAAAAGATCTCGTCACCCGTTTGAACAGCTCGGTTAACTGCCTCCGAATGCCAATGCTTTAATGGCTGAAATACACTCACATCTAGCGGCTGAAGTAAGTGTGTGGTATGTGAAGGTAAGCCAAAAGGAATGATCTTGTGATCTTCGCAGTAGCTTAGAAATTCGCGTGTATGGTGAGATCCATAGCCATCCATCACAAGCAATCTCCAAGCTCCCTGTTGATGCTTTTGACTAAAGCGATCAAAGTGCTCCAGCCATCGGAGGGAAATCCAGTCGTTTGAATAGCCTGTTTCAGAGGTAGTGACTAGCATGTCGTCGGCAAGGTCGTTGTTAAAATGAGGGGCCAAAATTTGCACTCCAGTCATAATTAGCATTGGTGGTATATCCTTGCCCCCCCCACTGATGCATTCGATGCCCGTCAATGACTCTCTATTATCCGGATCTTTGGAGTAAATCCTTCTATTTGAATCTACAGTAACAACCCAATCGAAGCGTGCAATGCCCATACGGTAGCCGGTTTCGTCGAAATTCCATGTATCCTCCTTCGTTATATCATATTTGATGACCACCTCTTTATACTCATCAAAATGAGTCTGTAGTACTTCCGGATCATGCGCGTTCTTTCTATCAGCTGCTAAAGGCTTTCGTTTAGCTTTGAAGAGACCTGGCTGACGATCTAACCATCGTTTGGCCCATTTATCGCTCAGTAGAGGTGGAGGATTCCAACGAGGAAAGTCTTGAGCACGAAGGGCGTTTGCCGTCGATTGCACCATGTGTAGCCTAGCTGGCAAGCCTAACTCATCCATTTTGGTTAAGTATTGCCGTAAAGCTGACTCCTGATCAGGTTTTAAAGCCCTGTTATGCAGTCCTCGTACTGCTGTTTTGGACTGATAACCCTTTAGTCTAGATCGAAGTCTTTCATATGGAACACGAAACTCGCGCGCAATTTCTGCTCGGTTAGGATTTTCATGCGTGTGTATGGCTTCAATAGCCTTCTGAATGCGACCTTCGATGATAGCGTATGTAGAAGCCATGTGGTTGAATTTTGGTGGATTTTTGAAGGTGGTGGATCAAAAATATGAAGGTTTGTTGTTGCATGGCTGCCGAGCACTAAGCGAAGAATGAGCGAAAGTGAGGGGCACGGATAATACCCAAACCAGTTCAAACAGTAGACTTTCAAGCGGCGGAGCTAGTAACGGGCAAGGATTAAGGAAATAAGATTCTTTCAATGGGTTTGGGGCAATTCATACTCGAAGGACTTTTAGATTACGGTTATTTACTTCGAACCTTACTTCAACCAGCTTCGTAATATTAAGGAGGCATGACTAACGGCGACATTTTGGTGTCTATCAGCTCCTTGGGATTATTTGACTTGGGAAATGATGGCATTGTCCTTGTCTTATGTCGATAGGTGATATTGCTTTGCCGTTGTACCCCGCTAGAATAGGAGGCCTCAGGGATAATATGAATATATCCATTGATACAACTGAGGCTAAATGCTTTCAACAATTATCGTGAAATCGATACTAAACCCTACGGTGTTTTGAATGGATTTCTGAAGATCTTGCGTGGGGTTCGAGGGTGAGGACGGTAATTCGATCGCTCGTAAATACAACGCCTTGGTAGCTGATCCTTGTCTCAAGCTCATTGGGTCGGGGAAGCTGTCTCCGTCCTTCACGCGATCATAATCTTTCACCGACCTTTCTAGGTCACTCGCAATTTATAAATTTGAAACGGTTTGTTCTTTACCTACTTAAAGTTTCATATGCTTGAGGGGGTCAAAAGGAACTCAACTTTTTTCAGGAACATCCTATCTTTCTGCTACAAGCTCGGCCTTGGTGTACGCCACCAGCTGTGATGTAACCGTCGACCACTTCGCCGGCTTAATCGAGCTACCGCATCTTACGATTTGGAGTGGAGTAGGAATCATACGTGGTCTGGATAAATTTAGAGGAATTCTAAATTTAGATAACTTGAAACGTTAGACAGCATAAGCTAAAAGGAGGAGGCAGGAGCAGAGGGTCTCCCATCACTTCGCTCTCAATAATTACCCTCACAGATCAGCAGACAGCATGTTCATTCTACTTCGACGCCAGACACATTCGCCGTTCTTTCGGAATTATGCGAGATTACTCAGACGATTTACACACAGTTCAATAGCGACGAAATACTCCGATACGGTCACCAAGCATGTCTCCTTTCTGAAGAGAAGCCTCGTTTCAAGATTCTTTCACTCCTCTCTGGTCTATAACAGCAATTGCGACTTCGGTAGCCCTTGCGCCTGCTCTGAGTGCACGCAAGCCGAAAGGGAGCCGATATGTGAAGTTTGCAGAGTCCGTCCGACCGTGCACCAATCTTATAAAGATTCTTACGATCGGAAAGGTATACGGTCCTACAGCTTTACTTCATTTTGTGAGCAATGCTGGCAGAAATGTGAAAAGGCGGAGAGAGAGAAAGAAAAGAAGAAGGAGCAGATCCTGGCGTTGAACAAGGCGAGAATGGACAGCATGATGAAAATTGTGCAGAAAATCCACTCAACAGAGCAGACTCCTATCGCTCGTGCCGTTGACAAGCTTGTAAGTGAGGTTACATCTGTGGAGAATGTTAGCAACTCACGGCGGTGGTTCCAGCGACACCTTATCGATCACTTGTCCCAAGAGCTACAAGTTGTGAAGATACGGAACAAGTATATGTGCAACAAGCAGCGAGTCGATGCTATGGATTACAAATTGTGGTATTTCGCTAAACGGCCGTACTATGAAACTTGAAATTTCTAGGCGCGAGTATCAAATATCTCGCGGACGTAAGGTATGGACTAAGCACCCTCTACTCAGTCGCATCGAAGCTACAGGCCCAGGGGGCCGCTGGCAGTATCTGGCCAACCTGGCTCTGAAGTGAAACCTCAAGGGCGGCGGGGTCAATCGACAGATTCCCTCGAACAAACTGGGCATTCTCTCGGCAGCCTCCGATCGTGTCAGTTATGACCTGTGGCAATAGAGCTTCGACAAGGAAGCATCTCAGTCATCTTCAGTCGAATGCTGTCTCTCCAGGAACCAGCGGCCACATTGTGCGGATTAAGTTATTGCTCATGCCAATATTATCAGGATTTGAATCTGAGAGAGGAGTTGCGAAATGAGAAAGAAAATATGTCGAATACAAAGACAGGCCTTTGCTTGATTTGTGTGAAAACTGGAAGAGAATCTCTTCGGAAAAATGATTGCCGCATCAAGCATCATTGAAGACGAAAAGACGACAAGGGACACACAGTGATCGATATCTTCTTCGTGCCTTCTCTTTTGGGGTTTATTGTGAAGTCAAACAGGTAGAGACAATAGCTGAAGAAGACACGACGTCAATTCGACGACGCACGACCGTGACATAGGAGACGCAAAGGTTGATAGAGGGAAGAGTCGTACTGACAGAATAGAAATTTGGGAACTTATCACTACAGATAAAATCAAGAACATGTGTATCTCCTCTGCGAACGAAGTAGTCAACGATCATCGACCCATGTCTGCACGAGCCGGTCTGCCCCGTTTGCATTCACGCTGAGCTCGATCTTTTCTCTCGAATTCTTGTAACAGTTCCTGTGCGTTTTCTAACTCGCTTCTGCGCAGTCATGTGTCTTCTCAACGCATCTTGTATTCTTGTCTCTCTCTCGTTCATCTCTTGTCAAGAATTCTTATGATTTCTCATTTCTGCTTCTCTTCATTCTCGTTCAAATCTGCAGTGTCTGTTGTGCGCTTGAAATGCAAGTTGTCGATTGCGCTCGTGATCGTCATAGACTCGATAGCTGTAAGAAGCGTTGAGTCTCACATTCACGACGAAGTAGTCTGATCTGTCATTGATCTTGCGACGTCATCTTTGAGTGAAGACTGTCTCGAAATCAGTGACGATACAGAAGCTGACGAGACTTTCGAAAATCGAAGATAGTATGAGAGAATACTGTCTGTACTGCATTTAGCAGAAGAAGCATCATCATTCTGAGTATCGTCATTCTGATTCTGAACTACAATTGAAATATCTGTAAAATATTAGACGATCATTCACTTCTTGAATCAGAAATGTGCATTTCACACTCATCTTGATTATCTACAGCTTCATCTCGATAAGATGATGAACAGCAACGACGTTTGATTCTTCGCTGCGACGAAGATCTCTTACGAGCGACAAATCTGCACTTTTTCTTCGTGAAAGACAGCAAAGATGTCTCGCTCATGTCACAATTATCATCGAATTTCTCTTTATTCTCTCACTCAGCTTCTTTGTCTTTAACTTTGTTTTCGTCTTCTTTTTTCTCATCAGCTGAGTGATCAGACTTTATATCGCTGCGAGATCTGTCGCTTGATTCAAAGATTTGTTTATCATGTGTCAATGAGAGAAGAATATCACAAGATGAAGAGCAATCTGAGATGAAATTGATTATCTTCTTGTGAAGAATGAGACATCTAGATCGATGTCATCTGTCAGTCGTGAAATCATCAAGTGAGAATTTCAATGATTCTATTCAGCTTTCAAGCTCGTTATAGATGTCGATTGAGTTTCAGACACGTCTCGCTTTTCATTCAATTGCTCAGCGCTTGAGTTTTCGCTCATATAATTCATCGCTGAGTCAATTTGTCATCAATCATGTTTTTTTTCTTTAGCATCAACAGACTCTGAACTAGCGTCAGTCTTGCTATCATCATCATTGTTCTCAATCAATAAAATGAAATCATCTAAAAGTCATGAGCAACGATGTTTAAACGAGATAAATCATGCTACTTATCTTGAGAGTCATCTGTTCTCAAGTTACTAGAATTCAATAATTCTTTCTGTTTATCATATTCATGAATAAGAGCAAGTTCTTGCGAAAATTTGAACTCGACAGACTGATGACACACTTGCAAGAAATTCAGTTGCTTTGTATCAATATCTCACTTTACTTGTCGCGAAGCAAGATCTACTTCATCTGATGTCATCATATTCATGACTTGCACGATGTCAAGAGCTTGCAAAGTTTCGTCTCAGTCATTGAATCTTGCAAAAATAGCATTATCGCTAACAAATGAAGTTCAAATATTTATTTCTTGAATGTGTTGATCTTTGAAGACGAGTGTTTTTCTTCGAGAAGATGATGATTGTCAGAATTCGATGTCATTCATCACTCAATATTCACAAGAATCAAAATAATTGATTGTTTGAAAGAAGATGAAGAGAAGAGCGATTTAAGTAAACGATGAATTTCAGACTTCATTCAGAAGTTTCTTTTAATCTCGCTCAACATTTCTTTATATCATCAATCGAGCAATCATCAATGACTGAGACAATGATCAATCACGAGACACTTAACATCAATGTTATACAACATGAAAGTTTTGTCTCAATGCTATTCATGATTGACAAGATAGCTTCGCTCATTTTGAGCTTCGTCTGCAGAAAACATAGATTGATATGACTCAATCATTTCTTCTTTGAAATCTGCAAGCTCAGATCACTCATTTGAGTCTTGATGATCTTTGTCGCTGATTGTGCATCAAGATGCTCGAATGATTCAGCTTCTTCTCTTCATGTCTTCAACATGATTCTACTTCAATTGCTGCGAATCATATGAAAATTTGACTCATATCAAAGTCACAGTTTTCTAAGTCTCTTTTATTTTCGATCATCACTGAGAAATCAAGAAGTGATCAAATGACAAGATGCATTAACAAGATGAAAAGATCATCAAAAAAGTCATATCAAAAGATTGACAGTTTCATGAAACGAAAGAAGTCGAAAATCAATCAATTTGCAGTCATCACGTAATGAAGATGTTGAAGTCTTGAGAGTTAGATGAATTTATGAAATGCAAATAAGCAAGCTTCTCAATTCTCACATGACACATGAACACAGATCATTTCGACGTAGTCTAGACAGCAACGTCATCAATCGAGAAAAGATCGCTGCGATCGTGTTGAGACATTTTCTTCATTGATTTGTTTTTCTTTGTAAAACTCGATGACGTCTTCATCTTCACGCTCAGCTTTTCTGAGATTGCGTCATCATATCACTGTGAATGTGAGATTTGTATCGACGCAGTCAGACAGATTTGAGAAGACTGCTGTCAGTTGCAGTGAGACATTTCTCTCATTGAATCATGTTGCAGCAATCTTCAATGCAACAAATTCGACTTTGTCAATTCTCACTAAAGACAAACACTTTGAATCAATGTCACAACAAGCTCAGAGATCAGCTGAGTCGAGATGAAATGAGAGTGACAAAGAGAGACAAAGATGAAACATTCTCAAACAGATAAAGTTGATCGAGAGAGATTTAGCTCTCTGTCAAATGAAATCATGCATCTACATCAGTCACGAGAGAGACTAGAGCAGCGAATGAGAAGACATGATGATGTCATTAGCTCGAGATGTGAAGCAGAAGTTGAAGAAAATATGTGCAATCATAAGACAGACTATGCAAAAAGAGAAGACAAGTAAAAATGTTTCACACAGAAGCAAATCAGTCAATTAGAATGACTGATAAATGAGAAGAATAAAGAAAGTGACATTGCAAAAGCGAGATCGAGTGTTGAAAAGAAAGAATGAAGAAAAGATGAAAAAACAGCGAGAGAAGTTGATACTTATAGCTTGATCGTTGAAGAGAAAGTGACAAGTCGATCAATGAAGAGCGTCTTGTCTCAAACAGATCAAGTCAAACTCAAAAAGATGCACGTCAAACTTGAAGTTGAAAAGAGCGAGCATTTCATTGAAATGAATATTATTTATTAATAGGTTTTGATCAAAAATTTGCTTTCATGCGAAGATAAAATAATGATTAAGCACTGTTTTTTATTTGCAAATAAATGATCAGACAGAATAACAGAATTAAATGCTGAAACATTATTTATGAATATATTGTTCAAAAAAGTAAGATGATTGAATTATGCTTTTACTTATAGTTGAGTTCATGTATCATCAAACAAAGCATTCTGTATTGAGCTGTAATTTCTTTAAAATTATGTATGATTATAAATCAATCTTTGACATATGCATCAAGAATGATGCTATGAAAGAAGAAGTATCAGCAGCAAAAAACACATTGAAATGCTGCAAGATGTATAAAACATATTGATGCAATGATGACAAAACATGATTAATGTTCAAACAAAGTACTATAATTAAAAACATAAGTTTAAGTTCTTTAATCATACTATCAGCAAAAAATCTAAAGCAGAAGAAGTTAAGTAAAAAGTTATTAAATAAAATGTTAAAATTCTTTTGTATACAAGAATTTATAAATAAGTAGATGTATCATTTGAGTCTTTTAATCATTTATAAAACTCATTTTATCTTTCATGTATTTCTTTTAAAATCATATAATTGTAGATTAAACAATGACTTTATACTTAAGTATTTTGCTTTCAAGCTTATTGATGATAAACAAGAATGAAAAGTAGAAAAGATTTTACAGAAGTGAAAAAGAAAGAAAATCTTATATTATAAGATACAATGAAAAGAGTATTTCATGAAATATAATCAATGATTTTTTTTATTTCTTCAAGTTTTACGTGCTTATGCAGTTTAAAACTATGAAACATGATGCTATTTATTTAAATAGTAGCACTGAAGCGCTGTGTGTATGCTAAATTACATGTAATCTAGTTATAATCATTGCTGTATATCTTCTCATTGATCAGTCAGATCATTAAAGTGCACATATGAGCATGTGACATGTTTATATAATCAAATAATCATATAGTCAAATCAAAATTATGAAAGCTGATCGCTTCAACATAAGCTTTTGAATTTGCTATTTGATCATCTAGCTGAGTGAGCTAAATGAATGATCAATGTGTTGTGAAAGTTGATCACTTCAACGTGAACTTTCATTCGCTGTTTGATCATCTAGTTGAGCAGACTAAATGAGCTTTGAATTGTTTATAAGCATCGTGATGCAATGCTCAATTCGTGTATTGTGAAAGCTGATCACTTCAACGTAAGCTTTTAAATTTGCTGTTTGATCATTTAGCTGAGCGAGCTAAATGAGTGATTGATGTATTGTAAAAGTTGATCACTTCAACATGAGCTTTCGTTCGTTGTTTGATCATTTAGTTGAGCAGATTAAATGAGTTTTAAGTTGTTTATGAGCATTGTGATGCAATGCTTGATCTGTGTATTGTGAAAGCTGATCACTTCAACGTAAGCTTTTGAATTTGCTGTTTGATCATCTAGCTGAGCGAGCTAAATAAGCGATCAATGTATTGTGAAAGTTAATCACTTCGACGTGAACTTTCATTCACTGTTTAATCATCTAGTTGAGCAGACTAAATGAACTTTGAGTTGTTTGTGAGCATCATGATGCAATGCTTGATCTGTGTATGTGAAAGCTGATCACTTCAACATGAACTTTCATTTGCTGTTTGATCATTTAGTTAGTCAAACTAAATGAACAATCTGTGTATTGTGAAAGCTGATCACTTTGACGTGAGCTTTCGTTTGCTGTTTGATCATCTAGTTAGTCAGACTAAATAAGTAATCTGTGTATTGTAAAAGCTGATCACTTCAACGTAAGCTTTCAAATTTGCTGTTTGATCATCTAGCTGAGCGAGTTAAATGAGCGATCAATGTATTGTGAAAGTTAATCACTTTGACGTGAGCTTTCGTTCACTGTTTGATCATTTAGTTGAGCAGACTAAATAAGCTTTGAGTTGTTTATGAGCATTGCAATGTGATACTCGATCTGTGTATTGTGAAAGTTGATCACTTCGTCGTGAACTTTCGTTCACTGTTTGATTACATGATCATTTGATCATGTGATCTTGTTGTTTGTGAGCATCGCAATGCGATGCTCGATCTGTGTATGTGAGCATAACATACACGCATCACGCTGTTACTGCTCTGTCGATGAGATTGTTCAACTCTTCTGACAAGCATAGCTTGCAGAAGATTCGTAGTCAGCATCTCATACAAATAAATCTCGTTGTCGATCAAAGAATTGATTGAACTACGTTATTTGATTAAAAGTGTAGCAAATGAACATTTTTGCAAAACATGATCAATCTGCATGAGAAAAATCTTTACAGATAACATGAAACATATGAATTGCATGCTTTACAAGCGAAGCAAGCGTCTGCAAGACATGATATACAATGATGATAACTGTCAATTTTAAAAATCTCATTTCTTCATTTCATTTTGACTTTTGAATGTCTTAATGATAAAATCATTCTTTAGTTGAAAATATTATTTATATAGCTTAAAAGAACAGTAATGCATGTTGATGTGATTAAAGAAGAAATTGACTGCAATACATATGCATATCATTGATAAAACATCTGCAACTTATGTTTAAAAAGTAAACTGTTGAAATTTAAGCAGCAAAAAATCTTATTCATCTTAAACTGTAAATTTGCTGCAAGAAAAACTCTTTAAGTGATTTCTCAAGTCTAAGAAGAAAATCAGCATAAAGATTATGTTTTATGTATGTTGCATATGATGTATGCAACATATTTTCAATAAACGAAGCATTGAGAATTAAAATTGAAGTGCTTGACTTCATAAATGATATCAACATTCTAGTTTATGTCAAATTCATTAAAGAAATTTGCAAAACATTAAGTAAAACACATAATATTTGCATGAAGTGAATTCAAACTCATGACGCAACGTTTGCATCAGAAAAATATGAGCTTACACATTTCACTAGAAAATTAAGAAAATTTAACATGATGATTAGCATATAAATAGAAAATTCAGTGATTAAGTTGAAGTCAGATGTACGAGTTTTAAAGATTCAACTGAACATGAAACTGAAATGAGATGTGCATATTTAACAAATAGAAGTGAGTCACGTCACAAAAGTGCTTACGCTTAGTCATTTAAAAGTCTTCATATGAGAAACAATCTTCACAAAAGTGAAACAAGTGTACTCAACTGTAATGAAATCAAGAATTGCATTTGAAGCATCAATTTAACATCAGCATGACAAAGAGAAAGAATTATCAAACAAGAAATGCAAATTAGAAACTTTGTAAAATCAAGCTTTACATCATGTTGCAAAAGCATTTAAAAGAATACGCATTAAAACACTAAAGATTGAAATGTACATAAGTTTGCTGCATGTTCATTTGAACATGCTGCAAAATAAAGTCACATTACATAATTAAATCTGTTAGAGATCGATCTAGAGCGAGTCATAAAGATGTCATTTAACTAATAGATAAATGCTAAGAAAGAAAAGTATCTACAGAAAAGAACTCGATTCTTATATGTGTGTTTCTCAGCTCTGTGCTAGACTCGATTGAATTGACGTCTTACACATATGATGCAGAGTCTCAATGACATCACTTCTAGCTTGAATGCTCACTAGACTCGATTAGAATGAAATCAAGACGAAGACTAGAAAGAATAAATGAAGACTAGAATCATAACATCACTTTCTTTCTCTGACTATTCATGTTCGCATGAATGTTGTTTCTTAGTGCGCTTTTCTTGAATATTTGATATAAAAGTCGTCGATCATCTCTTGAGCGTTCATAAATTCGTTGTCGTCAGCGTTATATCAGTTGAGATCGTTGTCATAGTTCTTTCATTTAACTCGATATTGAAGTCGTCTTTGATATCGTCGAAAGTTCAATATATCGTCAATCTCTCATTCGTTCTCATCGTTTATCACTATTGATCTCGAAGATTCATTCTTCTGATCAGACAAAGAATCATCAACAACAGAATGAAGAAGCTCTGAATGAAATACATCATGTATATGCATAGTTTCTGATAGTTTCAATTTATAAAAGAAGTCAACTGAATCTGTGATCTTGAATGAATCAAGCATCTTGTCATTCAGCTTTTTGAAGAGTCTCGCTGTAATGATGTTTTGTTCGTTCAGAAACATCTTTGATTCAATCTTGTAATTGATCTTCTTTCTATGCTTGTTAGCTTGTTTCATCATTCATTTTCATGTTTTGATCAGAGCTTCAGGAGCGAAGATCAATGTCTTGTTCATTTGTTTAGATATATTCTTGACTCGATTGATCTGCAAGCGTTCGTGAGTGCTTTCATACTCGATGATGTCAGAGTCGAAGCTCATATGAGAATGAAAGCTCTTGTTCATGAAGAAGAGAGTCAAGAAAATGATTGAGAACAAGACGTTATTGTCAACAAACTCGATCATGAATAGTCATTTGAATCAGTTGTTCTGCATACATGAACAGAAAAATCAAAGATATCGCTCGATGTTCTGATTGACTCGTTCGCTTTGATCATTGATCTGAGAATGATAAATGATGAACAATCAAAGAAAAATGCTCAGTCGTTTGCAAAGAAACTTTCATAGTATAGAGATGAATTGCGAATTTCGATCAGATACTATGAAGCTTGATAAATCATGAGTTCAATATACTCATTGAATCAGCATTTCAGCTGTCTTTTCAACAGTGATATTTTCATCATCAATGATGCAAGAAATATAATGTCTTTCTTTTGACAATCTGCAGATGATTGTCAGAATAGCGTTGTACTCGCTTGAATCAAATAAATCAATAATAAAGTTCATTGCTATGTCTTGTCATCGCTGTTCAGATATTGATAAAGATTGAAGCAAATCATTTGATTTATTTCTAGATGTCTTTGAACGTTGACAGATATAGTAGTTTCGAATATATCAATCTATCATTTTTCGCATAAATGATCAATAGTAGTTTCGCTTTATGACTTTCACAGTTCTAAGAATATCAGAATGATCGACTGATAATTGATCGTGCATCTCACAAATCAGGTTCATTTGTAGAAGCTCGTTGAACGAGACTCATAGCTGACTATTATGATACAAGATTTCATTCTGAATTCAACAATTCTTCAATTTGATATCTTCATATTGTGTCTCGTCTCTTGTTATTGCTTCGCGAAGTAGCATACAATTCTCGTCGATTTCATTAGTCTTAAGAATCTGTTTATAGATTGATTCACTGATGTTCTTCTTAAGATCAGCAATTTTCATTCAATTCGAAGTCAGAATAGTGATTCATTGATAGCGAACATGCTCATCTTCTGAATCTCTGAGCACAACGTCAGCTCGACGAGTTAATGCATTGATCTTGATGTTCTGTTTGTCAGATCGATACATTATTCTGAAGTTGAAGTCAGTGAACTTCTGAATTCAGCGCATCTGATGTTTGCTCAGCTCTTTATCTTTCATCAATGAAATAAGCGCTTGATAATCGATGAACATCTTGATAGAAATGTCAGTTAGCTTCAGTTTGAATCATCAATGTTCAAATGCTCAAATGATGATCAGAAGTTCTTTATCATATATGTTACGATCCTAGCTACGCACCTATGTTGGTAGCTATGTTGGTGGCTATGTTGATGACTATCGCCGGCCGCTCGCCGCTAGGCTATAGGGTTGTTCCGAGGCCAACCCTATTCAGGGTTAGCTTATGTTCTCCTGAGTCATATAGATAGCCGGCTCTTCCCTTCTAGATACTTTCCTTCCTTAGCATTTATATACTCGTTACATTACACCCATATGACTCGCTCTATGCTGGCCCCTAACAATATATCTCGTAGTTGCATTCAGCAGAAAACATGTTCTTGCTATAGAAGACAATCGAATGTAGTACTTTTTCATCATCATATTGAGAGAGAACTTCATCGTTGACATAGTCGAATGAGTTGATTTCAAGAATAGTCTCACGAGTTTGATCAAAGTGACGTAGTGTAGAAGTCTTGATCATACATCTCTTCATATGATTGAATGTCGTCTGACAGATCTCATTTCATTCAAATATGATCTTCTTTTGAGTAAGTTGAATCATGAGATGAACAATCTTCGAAAAGTTCTTGATAAAGCGTCGATAGAAGTTGCAGAAATCAATGAAGAATTGTATCTGAGTGAGATTATTGAGTGTAGATCATTCAACGACTGCTTGTATCTTTCGAGAGTTCATCTTCAGTTCTTTGATTGATATCAAGAGTTCTAGAAAGATAGTTTTCTGAACATGAAACTTGCACTTGTTGATGTCTATCTGTAGATCAGCTTCTCGTAGTCTATTCAAGATCAATCGTACATGTTACTTGTGTTTCTTCAAGATCTTGCTGTAAATGATAATGTCATTTAGATAGATCTGACAAAACTGATGTAGATACTTGAACAACACGTTGTTTATATAGTGTTGATAGAACGCAGATTCATTGATTAATTCAAAGAGCATTACATGATATTTGTATGAGTTGAAGAAGATAATAAAGATAGTCAAATCTTCGCTATCTGAATGCATGTGTAGTTTGTTGAACGTGACAATGATGTTCAATTGAGTCAGATACTTGCTTTCTTGTATATGAGCGAGAGTCTCGTCTATCAATGACAAAGAGTAGCGATTTCGTTTGATCAAAGCATTGAGCTTTCTGTAATCAACGCAGAAACGCAGACTATCATCTTTCTTTTCAATGAACAAGATGAGCGAGACGTAGAATGCAAAGCTGAAGAATGTGAATTTTTTGTTTAGATGATCGATCAGATATTTCTTTATCTTCTGAAGTTTGTGATTGAACATCTGATAAAGTCTGCTTCTAAAGAATGTTTCTTCATTGATCAACTCAATTTTGTGATCATAGAAACGATGAGATGATAGCTGATCGATCATAGCTCGATCGAACACGTTTAGATAGTCATGATACTCGAGAGAGAGCTTGACTTTGATCTTCTCAAGAGTTTCAACGTGAGAAAGCTCATGCAGATTCACTTCTTCAGACTTATTTTCAACTGTAGTTATGAGTTGATCGATTTTCAAGATGATAACAGCAAAGATCTTGACATCTGATCATTTGACTAACATTTTATATGTCGCTGCTTCTATCATTGCTATGTTTGTTGAACTGAAAGAGAATGATTTCAGACTGAACGTTGACTTAGAATTTTTGATGCTAGTTAAAGTCGCGTCGCGCAATTTTAACTGTTCAATTAGTTTAACTGACTTCTCATTGAACTGACTGAAAGAGAGTGATTTCAGACTGAATTGAGATGTAGTGAAAGATCTCTTCAGTATATGAGTAGAAGTCAAACTCTTCTGCTTCGTGATTGTCTTGTTGCTTGAGAGTAGAACAATCGATTTCTGACTAGAGATGAAATTCGAAAATCGAAGAAAATTAATTCGCATATCTATCACTAGATCGATTTTGTTCATTCATGTTTTTTCAAGAATCATTTGATGTTGATCTAATTGAATGATCAACATAGAAGCTGTGTTAATCGTATGATCTTGAACAGTCAGATTCAAATAGATGACATGAGTAATGAGTTTCTTAGCATAATGATCATCGAATTCTCGAATTGACTTTGCTTTGATCAAAGTCAGAGACTCAATTTGCAACTGATCACAAACAATCTGCGCAATCACTTCATCAATGAACGAATAGTCAGCAGCTTCGATGTCAATAAATGACTTCAATGAGTAACTAATTTCATTGCTAGAAAGTACACATTCAGTAGTCAAAGATTCAGAAGCAAAAGAGTCATCTGACATGCTCATCATTGAAGAAATTAACACATCTTTCATCGCGTCTTTGATGAAAGTCTCTAGTTTTTTGCCTCGCTATTCTCGAAAGATATTTTCTCATTCTCTTTATTCTTTGAAATGATGATCTCATGTAGACGAAGAGTGAATGCATGAGATGCAGAAGTGTCAATCTTGTTCAGCTGAGAGCAATTCTTAAACAAATGTCTTGAAGTCTTGCAGATGTAACAGATGATAGACGATTTCGCTTGATCAGACTCAGAGATAGAAAAGATGATAGACTTAACATAATCGATTATCGAAGTCATCACTGCTGACAAGAGAGTAGTAGCGCATTTGTCAGATACGACAGTGACTTTGACGATGACAGTGCAACGTTCGCTGCGAAGCTGATAATTGACTCGTTGTTTACTATTCACATCTTGAAGAAAGATTCTTAAGCGAGTGAGCGAAGTAAAGTTCTCTGAACAGATTGATAGAGCGTTCTGCAAGCGATTATTGATTTTATTCTGAAGATCGTTCAGCAGAGTGCAATTGTCGTATTCGAGATAACTGAATAGCTTCATAAAGTTGAAGTAGAAGACATTGAAAGACTTGTCTGCTTGTCTCAGAACGTTGTACTTGCGACAACACTTTCGATTCTTATTCAGTTCATTGTATATTTCTTTCAGATGCTCAAATAGCTCGTTGATCAAGATGTATGAATGCGAAGCGTCATGTTGATGTTGAGCGAAGATGTGCTCAGCAGCATCATCTTCTAGTCTAGATATCACATAGACAATACAGATATTCTCATTATCGAAGTGATTGAAATTTGTCTGAAGCTTGTCATCTATCTTGATTCTTCAGCTGTCTCATGTTGATTCATCTTCATCAGTGAATATAGATGAGTTCGAAAACTTGAAGAACTTGTGATGATCGTTGTTGAATAGAGTGAACGACTTTCGTCAAGTATGATTCTCGATAGAAGCTCAAGACTTCGTAGACTGTTGAGATCAAGACTGATTCGCTGAAAGCTGTCTCTTTTTGAGACTCAATACTTTCTCTCGTAGTTCAATGATAGTCTCTTCTTGAGTGTTTATTGTCGTTTGATTGATTTCTAGCTCATCAAGTCTCTTGATGTGATTGACTTGTAGATCGATTCATTGCTCGTTGAGTTTCAAAGTCATGTTTCATTGATCTCTTAACTCGATCAGCATCTTGATGATCTTGTCTGACTGATTAATAGCTCATTGACAAAGTTGTTGACTTGTGTTGATGTTTCATGAGATAGCGACATTCTGAGATCTCGTTGAAGCATTGAAAGAAATAAGAAAAACTCGTCTATTTGCAGTGCTTTTAAGCAAGCAAGCTGTTCGTGACTCGACTGACTTGTTGTCACGTATCATGATGAGAAGGTAAAGATAGGTAGATAGATTTGATTGTGATAAGATTAAGTGATTGATTTGATAAATTTGAGTAAATTTGAATGTGTGTTTTGATGAAAGTAATTCAAAGAATTTCTTGCGAACTTTCTGAATAAAAGTAGATTATTTTGTATCGTTTACACGTCGATAGCAAAGTTGATTAGCATTTATCTACTGTTAGAGATCGATCTAGAGCGAGTCATAGAGATGTCATTTAACTAATAGATAAATGCTAAGAAAGAAAAGTATCTACAGAAAAGAACTCGATTCTTATATGTGTGTTTCTCAGCTCTGTGCTAGACTCAATTGAGTTGACATCTTACACATATGATGCAGAGTTTCAATGACATCACTTCTAGCTCGAATGCTCACTAGACTCGATTAGAATGAAATCAAGACGAAGACTAGAAAGAATAAATGAAGGCTAGAATCGTAACAAAATCAATAACAGAATGCAAGAAATTAAATGAACATGCAAACTCATACATGCTTGACTGATGAAAATTAATCATCTTACTTCTTACTTTTCTATCATCAAGAAAATAATGCTTTTGAACACATTTATTCAAGAAAATGTAAGAATGCAGTTTAAATGCAAATGATTTAATCTTTTTATAATGATTTTAATAAGTGATAACATCGCAATAGCATTATATTACAAAGATTAATGAGAGCAATGATAAGAAAAATACAAGAAATGCATTGCAGACATCAACATAATTTCAGCACAAAGATCTCATTTATTCAATAAAATGATAAAGATGCATGATGATTTTCAGAAGATTGAAAGCATTCTTACAATTTACATCAAAATTGAATGAATAAATCTTAATGTTTATCTGCACTTGAAAAACGTTTTAAGCATGAATAGCTCATGATGCAACTGCAAACAAAGTCATCAGACAGCAAAGCATGTATTCATGCATTGCTTGAACTGAATGCATCTGCAATCAAGAATGCTATGTGATATTGACTTTTTGAACTATCAAATAATCATCATGATCACGAAAGATTTCAGAACAGCAGCAAGAATGATGATGAAAACAAAGCTTCTAAAACAATTTAAAGTGACTAGAATACTCATTTTTTAATATGTAATCAACGTGAACAAATTTGATACATAGTTTTAATCTTGTTGTTTTAACTGCGTGAAGTAATCATATAAATAGCGAGTGATTTTCTATCTCAGAAAGTTTTGTTAACTCAACATACATAGCATAAAATCTTTTATGAGTCAATTTAATTAATATCATAAAAGTGTATGAATTTATTATTATTATTATTATTAATTTGCAAATTACAATCAGAATCACGTTATAATCATTTAAAGAAAATAAATTAATAATGAAATTCATGATTATATTGTATCATCATTATTCAAATATTGATAAAGCATGTAACAGTTCATTTGATTTATCTTCAAATATCTTTAAGCATTAATAAATATAACAGTTTTTAATATAATAATTTACTGTCTTTTGCATCAAGAATCAATAGTAATATCATTTTATGATTTTTACAGTTTTAAAAATATCAGAGTGATCAATTCAGAATTGATCATGTACTTTATAAATTAAATTTATTTGTAAAATCTTGTTAAACAAGATTCATAAATGATTATCTTGATATAAGATTTCATTCTGAACTCAACAATTCATTAATTTGATATCTTTTTATTGTGTTTCATCTTTTGATACAACTTCATGAAGCAAAATATAATTCTCATTAATTTTATTAATTTTAAAAATCTGTTAATAAATTAATTAATTAACATTCTTCTTTAAATCAGCAATCTTCATTTAATTTAACATCAGAATTATGATTCATTGATAAAAAAGTTTTTTTTATTTCTTCAAGTTTTACGTGCTTATGCAGTTTAAGACTATGAAACATGATGCTATTTATTTAGATAGTAGCATTGAAGCGCTGTGTGTATGCTAAATTACATGTAATCTAGTTAAAGTCAATGCAGTATATTTTTTCATTGAGCAGTCAGATCATTAGAATGCGCATACGAGCGTGTGAACTGTTTATATAATCAAGTGATCATATAAACATTCATTGATAATAATAATGCTCATTCTTGAGATCTTTGAGCACAACATCAACTCAACAAGTTAATGCATTAATCTTAATGTTTTGTTTATCAGATTAATATATTATCTTGAAATTAAAATTAATAAGCTTTTATACTCAGCACATCTGTCATTTACTAAGCTTTTTATTTTTTATCAATGACATTGTTACAAGCATGCACTTCAAGTTGATTTAACATAGATCATGTCAGACTATTATAAACTAGTATAAAGCTGATGTTGACATGCTAGCAATCTAGCGTGCTTTCATGAGTAAAACTCACAACGTGTTACATTTTCTTTCTTCTTCAGCTTTGAACTTCTAGTTAAAATACACTCATATGATCAGCTTTATGCAGACTCATAATCTTAGTTCAAAGCTCATTAATCTTGCTATTGACGTGTAAACAATATAAAAACAAGCTACATAACTTAAATCAGAAGTTGAATTCAGAAATTTTAACAGCAGAATCAGAACTTAAGCTCAGAAAGCTTGATAGAAATCAGAAATTTCTAAAGAAGAATCTTGATTTAAAATCAGAAATTTCGATAGAATTAGAATCAAAGAACATGAACACGTTGCTCTTGATTAACTCTTTATTGAGTTTATCATCAGAAATCAGAAATTTCAGCAGTACTTGAATTCAGAAAGTTCAATAAAGTATTAATCATTGCTTGAACTCAGAAAGTTTGATAAAGTAACATCAGAATCTCGATCAGCAATTTTCTACTCATACAATGACTAGAAGCTCAGAATCAGCGAGCATTGCTTGCTATGAACTTCAAAATGCTAGAAGAGAATCACTTCTATCACAGAATTGAATAGCATCAGAAGAAGAAAATACAAATGCATCATTAAACATAGAAAAGAGAAACATGAATATATTGTTCTTTGATCATGAAATGATCAAGATCAGCATCAGCACTGAATTGAATGCTTGAATAAGCATTTATAAAGCAGATGATATCATTGTCTTTATTAAGTATATATATCAACAGCATGACATTGAAATCAAGATTTACAATGACATGATTCAGATGTTAGAAGATGTCAACGAGATAAACATCACATTGAAGATTATGTAAACGCATTTGCAGAAAGAAAATAGAAACAAGAACGTGATTATACATCATTTAAAAACTGCATCAAGTCAACAAAGCACTTTAATTTCTGAAGATTGATCTTTGAAGTCAATCAAGTTACTTGATTCATCTTTGTTTAAAGATTCAACGCAGAATGTAAATAATTGACTGTCTTAAATGTGAAATAAGCTAAATATAAACAAGAATCATTTTTCTATTAAAGAATTGAAGATTGCATACATTGAAAGTTAAGTTAGTGAAGCTGCGATCAAACATATTGCATCTTGCATGCAAAATATCTTCTTGAACTCATTTCTAAAAGTTGAAGAAGTACTATTAATGATTAATAAAATGTACAATGATTTCAATCATTATCACATGACTTAATGATAGTACTTGAAGCTGTATTAAAACAAGATCTTCTTTCATGAATTTTGAATGAAATTTCAGAGATTTAATGCAGAACTAGAATACAATAATGAGATTCTACTAAATGATCTTCAGCATAAGATCAGCTCAGATCTTCAATGAGTAATACTTAAAGAATGAATCACAGATTTGAATGAGTTTGTTAACATTTGCATGCAAATTGATGTTAAATTAACTGAATTGAACGCTTAATCAATCATCAAAGCATCAGTAACTTAAGCTGCTTGCTCTGTCTTTAACACATTGACTGCTTGACTTACATCATCAATCTCTTCATGAAAGAAACTCAGAAGATTGAATCTTGACTTTATTCAGAAAGAGTTGTTTAAGAAAGAACTTTGCTTCAAATGCAAAAAGTCAAAACATAAAGCATATGATTATTTTAAAATAACTTAAGTGCATGAGATCATTACAAATTCGAAAAATGATCTGTCTTTGTTAAAGTAGTGACTGAAAATGATATATTTATATTTTGTTTCATCAACATGTCTGATGATTCATTTAATTTCAAGTCGTTCACTATTGATATCATCTTAAGTAGTTTAAAAAAGATATTCAGATTTCTCGTTCTGAATCTGATAAATATTAAAGTCATTGACATGACTTTCATTGATAAATCTTTAATGTTAGAGCTATATGAACGCTTTGATATTCAGTCAATATTGCTGTCAAAATCAAAGTTAATTTGATTGTATGATGAAACTTTTGATTGAAAGTTGATTATATACACTCTGTATACATTGATCATAATACAAGAATACAAGAATGAAATGATATCTTTATTAATAACTTGTCTAAATCAACATAAGATAATCATTGAAAATCTCTGATTGAAAAGAAATCAAATTTTGATAGATTTTACAAATGATTGATTAATATTATTGTTGAAGATTCAAACATTGAAATCTGTTGTTTTAAAAGTAAGCAGTCAATCAGCATTTTATAAATCTGAGTCAAGTGAAATCTGTAAAATGAAATGAAAGAACTTGAACTTAATTGTTACATCAATGATCATCTTGAAGAGACTCATGAATCAAAAATCAGTGAATAAATTCATTGAATCTGCTCTCATAGCAAAGCAAAGCACTTAAGTTGATCTTGATCAACTTTGACTTTTTCAGTCAATTAAAGTAAAGAAGATCATCAATATTATCATGATTGAAGTCACTGTGTATTGAACTTTAGTCAAGAATAAGAAGATTAAGATTTTTTCATTAATCATTAATAAAATCAATAAAGCGCTTAGCTCAGTTGAAGATTTCACAGAACTGAATAAAATGATATCAATCATGTCATTAAATGAACTGAAGAAGAAGCTTTTAATTGTCTATCACGACTTTCTGAATATTTTCAAGAGAAAAAAAACAATACATTTGTCTTCACATCAATCATACAATTACAAGATTAAAATTAGAAAATGAGAGTAAACTGATCATCAAGATTGAGTTGCTCATATTTTCAATTCAATACAACTTGACTCGATTGAAAATTGAGTCAATTCAACTCAATTCATCAAGAACTTAAGCTTGACATCAAGAGAGTTAAATATAGAAAATTTTCCGGTTTTTGACTTTTGCATTATCTTTTTGCATTATCTTTTGATAGAGAGTCATGAAGAGAAACATGAAGATCGTTTGATAGAAAGTTATAAAGAGAAACATGAAGATCATTTGATAGAAAGTCATGACGAGAAACATGAAGAGAAACATGAAGAAAAAACATGAAGAGAAACATGAAGATCGTTTGATAGAGAGTCATAAAGAGAAACATAAAGAGAGTCATGACGAGAAACATGAAGAGAAACATGAAGAGAAACATGAAGAAAAATATAAAGAGAAACATGAAGGGAAATATGAAGAAAAAACATGAAGGTCGTTTGACTTTAGTAGAGAGTCATGATGAGAAAACATGATAGAAAGTCATGAAGAGAATCATGAAGACTGTTTGATTAAGCTATTTACATCTATTTAATATCTTGTCGAGTCGAGTCGAATTTTCGAATCGAGTTATCGAGTCAAGCTTCTCAACTCGATCTGAGTTCTCAAGTTCAACTTCTCAATTCAACTTGACACTTTTTCAAAAAAATTTCAACTCGACTCGACATGATCAGTCTAGATGAGAGTTAATTTTCTAGAAGTTGATTATATTCTATGTTGAGTCACAAGCTGCAGAAAATCAAAGAGTATTTAGAAAAGTATTTAAAAAAGAAGTTCATCACACTCAGCAAAGCTTTTTTTGCTTCGTCAATACTATTTGTCAAAAAGAAAGATGATAGTCTTCACTTTTGCATGAACTATTGAAAACTGAATGCTCTGATTAAAAGAAATCGTTATTCAATATTCTTGATAGACGAAGTACTAGCTTGAATTCAAGGCAGTAAGTATCTGACTCAACTTAACATTATTGCTGCGTTTAATAAACTGCATATGAGTTCAGAAAGCGAGAATTTAACTACTTTTGTTACTTTCTTTAATGTTTACAAGTATAAAGTAATGCTTTTTAAATTAATCAATAAACTTACGTTCTTTCAGCATTATATCAACGATGTATTGTTTGACTGTCTGCACAAATTCTGTCAAGCATATTTGAATGATATTCTCATTTACAGCAAGATTCTGAAAGAACATAAAACTTATGTGAAAGAAGTGTTAAACAAGCTTTATGAAGCTGATCTACAGATAGACATTGACAAGTGCAAATTTAAGATTCAGAAAATCTCGTTTCTTAAACTATTAATATTCATCAATGATCTGTGAATGAACTCTTGAAAAGTAGATATGATTTGAAGCTGAAAAGTGCTGCAATCGTTGATTCATATGCAGATCTTCATTGACTTCTGCAATTTCTATCGATGATTCATAAAGAACTTCTCAAAGATTGTTCAATTCATAATAAAGCTGACTTGAAAAAATCATCTTTTTAAATGAACAAAGATTTGTCAGATGATCTTTGAAGAACTAAAGTAATAAATGATGACAGCTTTCGTTCTGAAGCATTTTTGTCACGATCCTAGCCTTGCCAGGCTCAGCCTTCTAGCCTTACCAGGCCTATCCTCGCTCCGTCACCTTGACTAGTCCCTATTGGGCCTAGCGTCGGCTGAGGAACACACATATGTAGCCAGC
>JAABUI010000348.1_pt1 | contig 41035 bp, 42 predicted proteins | sample 5559111 | NCBI WGS metagenome assembly JAABUI01 (sample SAMN10711870, study PRJNA513365) | rock metagenome | isolation source: Antarctica rocks | place: Antarctica: Victoria Land, Buttleship Promontory | reverse complement strand
GCAAGACGGGGTTGTGGGAATGGAGGTGGGGGTGGGGGTGGGGATTTTGAAGGCTAATGTTGGGGGGGGGTAGGTCTACGCGATTCTGGATGAGGTATTTTTGGCTGGGGAGATTGAGGAGACGAGTAAGCAGGTCGTGCTGACGAGACTGGAGCATTTGGATAAGCTGGAGTGAAGTTGGTAGTTGGCTGGGAAGGGGGTCGAAAGTAAGAAATGTATATGCATAGCGCTGGCGTTTGGGCGGTCTATGGGGGAAGCCTTTATAGCGACGTTATGGGAAAGTGAGAGGTGCGGAGTAACAATCGTCTAGGTAGCTCGAAAGCTACGTTTGCACGAACTATCCAGTCAAAAATAGAATTTTGTCGGCCACGGCCGTCTTCTCCATCGTTAACCCTTGATACCTCTTCATCCGTCTAAAGTGGGATCTTCCTCGATCCTCTTCTTCAAGGCCGATGTCTGAGCGCTCTACTACCTAACTTTATGACTCGACACGGCAACCTCTTCATGAGATGGCGGCTTGACCATATGGCGATCTGGAGTGTTGGATAACCTCCCAGGACATTAAGTGCTCACCACCGTATTGAATCCGTGCAGGAGGATTACGATAAGCAGATAGCGACTTTCCGGAGCGAAGACGCAGAAAGCCTTTGGTTGAAGAGCCTCCGTCACGCAACAGGTACTTCGAGAGTCCATTTCGGCCGCCAGCCTCTTTCGTGGCTTCCTGATATCTGCGCCAGATTCCCTCCTAGAGTTTGCTTCTTGACATCATCACCACATTTCCTTCGGCCTTACTCTTGCCTTGGTAGCTCATCCCACAATCTCCAAGTCTCCTTGTCCTCGCCACCTCTCCAGCCCCAGATTACGCAATAATGACTGGCCAGCAGATTCCACTCTTCAACCTCGTCCATCATCTCGAGACAACTGATTCTTTCTTTCTCCACCTCGTTCACGCCGGTCTCCCACAAACGTTTCACATCAGCTCCGCCCTTTCCGGAAAATCCATGCGCTCTCATCCTTTCCATTTGCGCTTCCAGACTTCCGTATCTCCGTAGAGTTTGCAGCACTATTCCACGTTGGGCGAGATTCGAGACCATCACTTTCCCGAAGGCGTCAGAAGGGTTGATGGGCTCATAGAGAATGACCCCTAATGGCGTGCTCGGGGCAAACAGGTGTTTTGTAAAATAATTGACTACAGCATCGGCGGCAGCAGGAGCTAGGTATATAAGACAGCATTCGGAGATGAGCAGAGTTGGGAGCGAGGGATCGATGTAAGGAATTTCAGGTGGTGGTAAATCAGATGGAGAAGAGCCCGGAGGATGTAGCGTACGGAGATCGAACGGATGGATGTGATAGTTCAAGGAATGAAGTGCGGTGCCATCAGAGGAAACGGTCAGAGGGCCATGGATGCAATCACTGAGGGCGCGGGATCGATCGATAAAGGAGATCTTAGCAGAGGTATTAACTGGGAAGTCGAGCTCGTGGTAAACAAGAGATTGGCCAGCAAACTGCGCCGTAAGGCGGAAGAAGCGTGTGTCAGAACCTGCGCCTAACGATATAATCTGCTTCTTCGTAAAGGCGGAGTCCGATAGAAATCGACGTACGAGGTTGTCGATAACTGTGGTGCGGACATATGTACCTTCTCTTCTGTCAGACTTGTGTTGAATTAGGAGCTGCAGCCGCGAAAGTATACCTCTGTTGATGATTGGAAACCTTCTCTGTTCTCCTGCAGATACGAACAATTTCGCAAAAGGGTCGTCCAAGTAGCCGATTTCAACGGCGCTCAAACGTGAGACACTAGCATCTTGGTCCGTGTGTTGGACAATCTTGTCTTTAGCAAGCCGACCATCTTCCACACTCGAGCATGAAGCATTCCCGGAATTCCCACGGCGGCGATCAGGGGCGCGGCCTGGCCTATTCGGGTTTCGAAGGGTATTGAGGTTAGGGATGTGCGAGGAGGCCATTATCAACAGCGATGTTGTGACTTCTCTTGTTGAGAAGCCTGGACGTCGGCTACATGGTTCAAGAGCAATGACACAAGCTTCTTATTTGTCACGGTAGCAGAGGAGAATATGTGTTTATCATTGGGAATTTTAACATGTACAGTCTTCAGAACCTCAGACGTGCGTGGCTAAGCCCCTTCGGGTTAGCTCTGCTTACTTCGCGAGCTCAGTGTAGGTAATCGCAGCTTCCCTAGTAAGCAAACCGCTAACCCGAAGGGGCTTAGCCCCACACTTCTGAGGTCCTGAGGCAACCCGGCACATTCTGCTTTAGGATTCATGGGTTGGATCTTCAATAGAAGATCTCATAAAGCTCAACTACGCTAGATACCTTGTTATTCATTGATAGGGTCTGGAATAAAATGATCATACCTTTCTCTTTATGTTCACTCAAACTCATGTCTGATATTGAGAAGTCGGAGCAGCTTACGAGTATCCTATGAGAAATATCTGAGGGTTTTCAGGATGGACACGTATTGTAGTAAGCCCTTTACCTATTGTGATAATCTATAATAGTGTAGATTCAGCGGGCAGTTTCGTTCCAGCTGTCGTTTGTTCTTTGTCTTCGAATGCTAGCTTCGATTCTCCTGCTCTGGATCCTCCTCAAACTTGCCGGGATTTCTTCGCAATCAGCATGACTATCTATCGTTGTGCCTCGTCTCCTTCTGGTAAGCCCTTGCATATTCAAGGGTGCCTCTTTGATCCTGTCTCTCGCTTGATTTTCCTCGTCTGCATTTATGCCGTTTTCTTCACTTTCCATATTGTCAACGTAGTCGCGGTAAGTTGGTCTTGTCAGAAGGCCACTTCGGAATTCATTGGCGCCGACAAGCAGTTTAGTTAGGTCGATCAGTTCCTCGAGGAATTCAATTACTTCAGCCTGCGCCGCAGACGCAGCATTCCACGACATGTACTTGCGGCGAACTGCACGCTGATGTACAGCTTTGCTGGTCTCCTGGAGTTGTCCAGCGCCCCCAGTGGCGTGCTGCACTACTTCTCTTACACGATTAATCATGCGTAGATGAGCTAATCTTGCTGACGGGAAGTATTGCGGGAGAGGTAGCTTTGTCGTAAGAGCTCCGTGTATAGCGAACAGCGTCAAAGTGATAGATCCAGCAACGTTTCGGCGATAAAGGTATATCTGAGCCTGTTGCCGTTAGTCTGATGCCAGTTGGGAGAGCTAGAAGGTTGTACATTGAACTCCTCCAGAGGACCAGATCCGTAGGCAGTCCGTAATTGAAGCATGTTATCCATCCTATCTACAATCTGATGGAGGACGAAAATAATCTGTTTGACATCAGTGACGCGCACAGTACAATCTATTAAAACTCAGCTAACCTCTCCGTAGATCAGCGCAAGGCCCTCAAAAGAGCCCTTGATTCTCGGTTCAGTGCTACAAAAAGGAACTGACGAAACGTTAGATCGTTTATATAGGGCAATCGAAGGCGGCAATTTGACATACGGAACGTTTCAGCGGCGCTCAAAGCGCCATTGGCTTTTCCGCTTGCCTGTTCAAAACGTAAAAGTACTTCGGGAGCATAGACGTCAAGATTTGTGCCTTCCTCTATCCCGTAAGCCACGCAAGTTTCCATCTCGTTGATCTGCTTCAATGCCGCTGCAAGCGATTCAGTGAGTCGACCGCGGGCTTTCACGGGAAGTAGTACCACTTCCACAATCAGAGCAACAAGCCCACCAATCATGAAAGCAATCCAACGCTTGAGGAAATTCTCGGTCGCGGTGCCTGACCTAGGATCAGCCACGTGAGACAACTAATTTACAAATACTGAGATTACCTGGCACTGTCACTAGCTCCGTCGAAAGAGCCACAACCGTCATGCTGATAATACTTACCATTCCGGCTTTTGGATACGTTGTTCCAAGCTGAATGTATGCTGAGGGGATAACCCCTATACATATCATTACGGCACACACAATGGCGTTTCCTTTCCGAGCTTCCCAGGCAGCCAGGCCCCATAGACATCCGAGAGTAGTGCCTATGCCTCGAATGATAAACGTTGTGATTGAGTTGCCAATAGACACTTCGGTAATCAAAACCAACTGCAGCGCAGCCCACACTTCGACAGGAATCAACGTTAGCGGACTGTTTACTGCATGCGCACTAGAAGATCAAGACTATAATACATACATCCCCTATTCAAGGAATACCATGTATTCCAAGAAGCTATAAGCGCAGGCCAAACCACTAGAAATACGGCGACGGTAATCTTGATAGCGTACAATAAATCATCTGAACCTTGTAGCCACTCCAAAGAGTCGGCCAAAGAACCACGTAGGCGAAGGGATGGCGAGCTGGCTCTTTGGGTAGTTTTGAGTTCTTGTAATTTCTTTCTTTGGAGAGATGTTGCTGGCTCCGGCTGGTTCTTCGGCCTTTCCTGAACCTTGTCGAGACCCGCTGTTTTCTCAGGATCACCTTTCTTGCGAGCTGCGAGTAAGCTTTCCTTGCTATCAGGAGTAGCTGTACCATCTTCGTCATCTGCACGTTCATCCGAAGTACCTTGTCTATTAGCTTTTCGGCCACTAGTTGGTAAGGCTTCGTCTTCCCCCCCTCCCGAGTAAAGCCATGTTGCCCAGCGGATACGAGGTGCGTAGATTGTTCTTCGGCCATGCCGGTGCTCTCGTTGAAGTACGAGGTCCCGTGAATGCTTCAGCATAGTTTCCAGGTGGGAACTGAAAAGAAGTTAGATCGGAGTCACGGATAGACCTTGACCTCGAATGACCCACGCTGCTTGCCTCAAGTTGAGAAGGAAGGATGAGATGAGAAATATCTCCTCTCTTGGCATAATGTCAGGCTCTTGATCTTTGAGTTCTTGCATCACAGCAGCTCTCTCAAGAGCAGAAGCTGTGTCCCCATCAAATTTCGTAAGCGTTTGCTGTAAATCCTCAATGTGCAGATCGAGCTCCTCGACCATGATACCTCTAGGTACTCTCGTTCCTGAAGGAAGCTTTGGAACATCCTGAAGTGTGTCAGTCGCAAAATTTTCGTACAAAGTTATGTGGATATTAAGGGACGGACATATGTGTACGCAATGCAGGCACTAACAACGTCTACTGTCCTATTAATAACCGCTTGGAGGTCTTGATAGGGACTTGTCACTGTTTCCAAGAGATGTCGAAGTAATTGAACGTCGCCAAACTCAATTTCCCGCCGAGGTTTAATTAGATTGAGTTCAGTGTTCTCACTACGTAAGTTGTCACTCCACATTTCCAGGTTTTCGTCTTTTTCAGATGTCCGTTCTGATGCGGAGTTAATGGGATTCTCTTCAGCTATAGACCTCGACTCTAGCTTCCCATTTTCGCTCTCCAAGCCTCCGAGTAAAGCGTACTTAGATTCGCAAGCACCAATAAGAGCGACCGTGTTTGCCACTAGCTTCTTCATGGACGAAACACTGATGGGCTTCATACTTCGGGGTGGAAGCACAGATACGGCCACTTCAAAGTTGCACTCCCGTTGAGCTGCTCTGCAACTTGAAAGCTTTGCCCGTAATTTTCCCTTAGCTGCAGTCAAGGCACTTAGAGATATCACTTTCGCCTCTGTTGAAATTTCGGCGTTTCTGTTCAGCTTTCTAGTCCCTGGAGTGACCAATTTCGGAACTTCTGCATTTGTACTTCGCGCTTTCGTTTCTGGAGCGGATTTCATACTTTTTGTTAGGCCCCTTGATACATTGAGCTTGGAGGAAACCTTCGATCCAGATGTATCCCCCTGGGTAGCACGTGTACAATCGCTCGCATGTGAGGTCTTTGGCTTTCCTACCGATTCGCTATTTAATATGTGATTGGTGTAAGTAAAATAGAGACCTGCGCCCTGCAGTGCTTTTGCGGTATCGTTTAGCGTTTCGATAGATATCTGACCTAAGAAGCTAGAACTGAACTCTGGGAAAATGCATAGGTTCACCAGAATTATGACGCCAGCCGCGATTAATATAGGGAAGAGAATCTGGGTGGCAAGTCCTGCTGTGACTGCCGTGGCTGTTGATGTTAAAGATACCACGGACACAATGATAAGCAGAAGAACGAGAATAAAAAGCCTCGGTGTTCCAGAACGTAGAAAGCCATGCACCATCATTGCAATGGCTAAGAAAACTCCTCTGATTGCATAGGCGGCCGGTGGACTATGGTGGATTACCAGTGATCCAATGTAAATACCCAAGGTCGACCATGCTACTCCTAAGACTGTGCCACTGAGGGCAAGAACGAGAGCCTCCGCCATCATTCCAAAGCGCCGACCTGGATGTCCGAAGACCGTTGTTAACGGAGCCAGATATGCTGCTTTGCCAATAGTGGCTCTCGCTCCTGGGATTAGACATATGCTCACTTATCAAGGATAGATCAGCTTCTATTTGAGTACTCTTCGAAGACAATCGGACTTTCCATACCAGCTGCAGTAGTAGCTATGACATTTTTCAATATCCGTTTCCATAGATTATCCTTGTTCAGGTTCTCGAATATTTCTTGCGAACGTTTTGCCCCATAATGGCGGGCTCTTTGGAGAGCCGACTTCTCCCCTGCCATTGCCATGCAATTGAGTGCTTGAGTGCATCGCGATCTTGCTGATCAAGTCCAGACGAAGCGCGGTAAGGTATTCACTTTCAATTGTAATGAAGATGAATTACAGAATACCAATCTGATAAAGTACACCTGGGGTGTGCGGCATCAATTCCGCTCGAGGCTCCTGCTCCATCATTTGTTCCCACGTTCATATTTGGCAGTAGCCCTAACGTGTTATTTCAAGCACCAAAATGGCTCCCTCATCAACCATAGTGGTAGGCCTTCGCAGTGGCTTGATTGGCATTGCCTATGCTGAACTTCTCGCAGGCGAAGATTAAGGTACAGCTTAAGCTATCCATCAGCAGGCTGCGCATGGTTCAGCAAAAAGACACCGCCATAGCGAAGCAACAACGGCGGCAAATGGCACAACTGCTTGAAGTGTGTCCTTTCTGAAAATTCCGGATATATGCAGAATCTAATGCATCGATCGTCAGCAAGGCAAAGAAGAATCGGCACGCATCCGTGTCGAAAACATCATTCGCTCAGATATAACCACTGAACTTCTTGAAATCATCGAACTCTACTGCGAACTACTTCTTGCACGAACTGGATTAATGGAAGCTAAAGAGTGTGACCCTGGGCTCGAGGAGGCTATCAAATCTATCATATATGCCGCACCACGGACTGATGTCAAAGAGCTTCAGCAGGCTCGGGCCCTATTAGTGGAGAAGTACGGCAAGGATTTCGCCTTGGAGGCAATAGATAACAGCGATGGTAAGGTAGCAGAGAGGGTGTTGAAGAAGTTGAGGGTAGAGCCACCGGATCAGGAATTAGTCACGCTGTACTTGAAGGAAATTGCACGGACCTATGGCGTGACCTGGCCAAAGAAGGAACAAATAGCAGACGCCGGTACAGACGAAGACGAAGACGAAGACGATGAAAATCCGAGCGGTGGCCAGGCGGTCAAGAACCTAGAAGAGCCCTTAACCACCAATGAACTCAGCAAGGCAACACCCCCGCGAGATCTTGGGCCCAAGTCTCCTGTCAGCGTGGCGCCGCCGAGTCCAAGCACAGATAATTTGAGCCCGAGGATCAAGTTGCCCAGCCCACCAGAGCTTAAGCCTAGTGCGAGAATGACTGGGTTAAACAAGCAGGCCTCTAACACGGACTCTGAGAGAACTGCGAAACACAGTGCTTCTGGGATCAGGAAGAATTTTGTTGGAGGGAAGATTCCAGACGTTGACGAGTTGGCGAAACGATTCGCGGCACTGAAGAAGTGACTGATGTAGCACGGGGAGACGTCACATAATTTGGTCTATACTAGGTCATGCATCGATACTACGGCGTTTGGGTATCAGATGGATGTTCCTTGCGCCTGGTTTTCAACAACTTGATGACAGTAGCTCAGCATTGCAAGAAGCCCAAAGTCACATACGATACTCGGAGGATCGGTGAACAGATTTGCGAACTATCTGGGCAAGGGGAGTTGATATGTATACCAGAGTAATGCGGAAACGAGGCATGACATATCGAACAAGCCCTCCGGTGAGGTGTAAACCTAGATGAGCTGCCAAACTTCCAACCTCTCGGAGACGGCTCTTGCACGGTAGAAGCACCGATAATTAAGTCCTTGCGAATGAAACCTAACGATCTTCATCTCCCAACGGTACGTCAGTTTATGCTTCAACTGCGTGATCATCCTCTCCGTCCACAACCTCCTCGTCTACGACCTCCTCCTCCTCCTTGATCACCATGTCTTCGTCCTGCTTGATCTGCTCCTCCTCGCTCTTCTCATCCACCTTCTTCTGCTTTTTGACTACCGTGTCTTCCCCATCATCGTCATGGGCATCTTCAGTGGCCATATCATCGCCTTTGCTCCCACGCTTACGCTTTGTCGGGGTCCCGTTCTCCTTGGTTTTCTTCGGGGTACGCTTAGGCGTAGTCCCAGCTTTCGCTCCATCTGCGCTAGGAATGGTTGACGCTTCCTTCACGAGCCTATTGTAGAGACTCGTACAAGCGATGCGAGAGCGGCCGGCCGGCAAGACAACACAGGACCAGTTGGGGGGTCCACTAGCGGCAATGATGGACATCATGAGAGCCATCTCGAGGGCAAGGTTAGTGACAAGAAAGGCAAAAGGGAAAAGGCGTTTTACCTTCTCCTGTTCGCTCCACAGGGTCTTTGGAGTGGTGGACGACATGATTGAAGCTGAGCTAATTCAGCAACAATGGTAAACGCAGGGTGGATGGCATGGACTTACATTCTATGATCTGATATTTATCACTTGAATGGATTTGATGGTTAGAGTTGTTGAATTTCGATGAGCTATTCAAGTTCACTTCAGATGATGTTTGGTAGAACTTGAAGTAAGTCACTCACATCGAAGGTTTGAAATGTTTGATGATTCAGATCGTATCGACGATGCAGGTAGCAAAGCAAGAATGTCTGTGAAGCACTTCTTTCGTCGAGTCAAGGAGTTGCAGTGGTCAAGTTCTGGTTCCGTCTGATGTTGTTTTGAGTCAGGACGAAATATGGAGGAAGGAGCTCAAATATCTGGCAGTGAAGATCATTCAACACAACACTTCGTTCACGAAACTGTTTTGTGAATGTCAGAAAGAAAGGAGCTTGGATCAAAGCACCCAAGTTCACCAGGAGCAGACGTCGATCAAGAAAGTCGCTGCAAAGGTCGAGTAGACAATAGATGTAGCTCTCAATGTATTTTCTCTATAAATCCTGGACCAGGAGGAGCATTTGGGATCACATTTGGCACACATATTTGGTTTTGTATATCATCGGTGTTTCTGCATAGATCGCACTATGGACCGAGGAAATCATAGTACTAGTCATGTATCATAGTAGAACTTGATGGCGGCAATAGATAGCCACAGACCCAAATGGTGTTAAGTGTTCATGCTATGTATTTAGTTCTAGGTACATCTGGGAGCTGGATGACCGCATGATGTCGAGCTCGAAGCTCGCTCACTCTACCAACCAACAACGACCGAACGGCGCGCTTGGAATTGAAAAAAAAAGCAAGTGAGAGTAAAGGATTGCCTTTGATAAAACACTGAACGTCGCAATGTGCTTATGGGGGAGCAACACCGAGATCATCGAGAACACGATCAGTTGGGCCGGATGACAGAGTCGGTAAACGCAGTCATGATGTGAATCGTCTGCAACTATGGGTAGCTAAGCTTCCTACCTTGTATGTAGTAACTCAGATAAGAAAGACAAGCACACAAATTAGGTAGGCAGAAGCCAAGTGAAAGCTGCCGTGCTTCAGTGGTACTGAAGAAAGGTGCAGCTTCAATTTCTACATCTTGAAATCTGTTACAGTAGCAGTACGAGTACTCTCGAGTCGGTATTCCGTATTTGGTTTGCAGCCAGCAATAAGCGCTTCTCGCTTAATTCAGTGGTGGAATCCGGTGAGGACTGCTGATTGCTGCCTGCTAAGTAAATACCGACTCGAGAGAGCAAAGACCATAGACCGCCAAAAACTCTTATTCTTGTGAGCTTCTACTCCAGAAGCTAATCAAGGAGTAGAAGGTGATCAAATAGCATTTGCAAACATCTCCGAGCGCTCAAAAGAACGAGAAGACGTTTGGAGTACTTCTGGATCAAGAAGAAAGTAGGGCCAGAAAATGAGCGTAGCTACAAAGTGACGAATAAAAGTTAGTCGACTGAAGGCCTGTGATATCTCATCAAAAACGGTATAGTATGATGAATCGGACTGCACCCCTCGCGAGATAAGTTGGTTTCAAAGTAGCTGATGGTCTCAGATTATATGTCTAATATCCTGAATGTAGACTGGGTTGGTGTACTCCCTTGACTCCTACGCCATTGGTTCAAGTCCTGTATGACTAATCGCGTAAAATTCCCTTGCAACCCTTTTCCATGCACCGTTATACAAAATTCCAACGTCACCTCCATCCACTCCTGTACCATACCAGCAACCATGGCACAGCCAGGAGAACTCCTGTCAGGTTTAACAGAGTCGCTAAAATCAGCCCTAGTCTCTCTCCAGGAGACTACAACCATCCAGCCTCCACCCGAAGGGATTTCGCTCCTCGATACCAAAAATGAGCTTCTCCTCTCATATCTACAAAACCTCGTCTTCCTCATCATCCTTAAGCTACGTGAACGGCCATCTTCCGGCACTTCTCTAGAGACAGCTTCAGCCGATGAAGTCGTAAAAACTCTAGTCTCGCTCCGAATATACCTCGAAAAAGGCGTCCGCCCTCTCGAATCACGTCTGAAATATCAATTGGACAAACTCCTCTTCGCAGCCGCTGAAGAAGTTTCTACCACCATTGCACAAGCTCCGGATCGCACTCCCACCTCGAAAATTCACCAAACGAACGGCCACACCTCCGACACCGTCTCTAACTCCGACGCCTCCGACGCCCCAGACACCAACCCCCCACCATTTTCCCGCATCCCGGACCTCGCCCACCGCCCCAACCCTTCATCCCTTCTCCCCCCCAGGAAACCGTCCTCCGCCCCCTCCATGTCCAACATCTACCAGCCCCCCCGCCTCAACCCCACAGCCCCACCCGACTCTCGCAAAGCCCCACCTAAACCCCGCAAATCACATCTCCTCGACTCCTTTGTCCGCGAGGAATTGACTGGTGCCCCCTTCGCCGAACCTTCTATTGGCTCTGGCAGTGGACTCAAGGGGCGAGAGAGGGAGAAGGAGGAGGAGCGGAGGGGGTACGAGGAGGGGAGGTTGGTGCGGTTGCCTGGGGAGAAGAGAAAAAGGAGGAGAGGGGGGGAGGGTTTTGGGGAGGATGATTTGTTGGGGGGGATTGAGGGAGTGGATTTTGCGGGTGGGGATGGGAAGAGAAGGAAGGGGGGAAGGATGGAGGGAAGACAGGAGCGTGTGGGGGAAGCGTGGGAGAGGAGGGCGAAGAGAGGGGTGGGGAAGAGGAAGCGATAGGGACGTATGTGAGATAAGACACAAGCGAGCGCCAGGTTGCAGAGGCTCCAATGGGCGGGAGAAGCTTGGAGAAGAACATTGAAGCTTGGTATCCTAGTCCGAAGTGTGCTTTTTAGCTAACCCTATTTCTGTCCACACCCCGTCTTTCGAACACCGGATATATCACAACGTTTTACAAGAAGAGTTTCACCCTGGCCCCATGCATCCGCCCCTCAATCGATCTTGATTGATCGGTAAATCCTGTGAACAAATGCCCAACTCGCGAAGAAGCCGATAGTCCCTAAGATGACGTTAGCCCACCTCAAGAAAAGGGAGAAAATCTCATCTCACCCGTCAGAACAAAAAACAAAAAGCTGATCAACAGACTATACCCCACATAAAGCACCCCACTTGTCAAGCCCCCAAAACTCAGCCTCAGCATCCAAAACAACAGCGCATTCGCAAACACATAGCCCGCGCTCGCGCCTGCCGTGCAAAACGCCCTCCACTGCCAATGGTAATTCTCCGCGCAGAGCAAGAAATACACGAGCAGGATGGTGACGGCAGCGCAGGTGATGATCATGATGCCGTAGCAGAGAAAGAGGAAGCCGAACATGTAGTAGACTTTACCGAACCACATGTTGTTCATGATGAAATAGAGCTCGATCATGATGGCGCCGAAGGGGAGGATGCCGACAAAGAGCATGGAGGGGAGGGGGCGGAGGTAGGTTATGGATGGGGGGATTTGGCGGGGGATTTGGTTGGTGCGGACGGGGGGTTGGACGGGCTGTAAGCGGGGAGGGTTAGCTTTTGTTGCCTACCTTGGGGGTCATTTGGAGAAAGCTGGGAACTTACCGCATGCTTGAAGCCAGCCCAGCTACCCATGATGCTTAGGGGAACGCTAATGACGAACCAGATGCCCAGGATCACGAGCATGGTTGTGAAGGGAACGGCACCACTTGATTGTCTGATCCAGATGAAGAGGTTCAGAAGGAAGAAGGTGGCAAAAACAATGCCGGGTATGACAATAGGCGTCAGAGCCATGTTCTGCTTCCACGCCTCGCCACCGAAAGACTTGTAGACTCGTGCGGAAACGTAGCCGCCAATAAAACCGAAAATAGTATAAAGAAGAATCACGACGGTTCCAAGGGAGCCACGATTCGAGGGAGAGAGGAATCCTAGAAGCGCAAATATAATAGTAGTCCCTGTCATGACGAAAAGCTGAGAGCCGTTTCCTAGGAATACGCTGAGTAAGAGTGGATTTTTAGGCGGCCTAAATACGTCTCCGTGCACCAGCTTCCAGCCTGAGTCTTCTTGTACGCCATCCTCTACTTGGGCTGCTGTACCCGAGAGATCATCTAGGTTGAACAGGTCCAGTCTGTTGTACCTGGCGATATCTTTCCTCAGCGCCCTTCCAAGAATGGAACCGATCATGGTCACAAGTAAAATCACAATGATAGACGAGCTAACCACTCCTAGCCAATGTGTCTTTGGGTCAAAGACGTGGAGATAGCTGTCCCATCGGGTAGCCCAAGCAGTCGTAGATGGTCTCCAGTAGACTCCGTATGTCCATGTCACTTTGGTCTCCCCATTCTCGTCCAGCTCTAGCTCTTCACCTGACTCAGGGTCGCCACATTCTGCTTTACCGTCGCCCAAGCGCTTGTTGTTCTTCCTCGAACGGGGGAAGACCAACACACCAACAACCCGGTAGGCATCTGCGTTCCCTACTTGGTGATAGTCGATCATAATGTCGTAGTGATTGTTCAATACTGCTTTTCCCTCCGTATTTATTTGCCCCAGTGGAAACCCTCGGAGTATGAAATCTGTGTCCGTCGAGGGATCTGTGTACGTTTGCCCCGCCGGAAGCCCGTCTATCAACCAGTTAATCTTGTAATTTTGAGATATCCTTCTGTTGACAAATCTGGCGCTCCTTTGGTCAAATGTCTGTTCGTCACATAAGGCCTTGCATGACTCATTCTTCACCATTCTCAACTCAAAGGGCGAAGTCAATATTCGGTCGCCAAATAATATGCTCCCCAGCGATTCCGAGATAGATTTTGGTCCATCCTCCGGTTTGCAAAAGTGGAATGCATTGTGGTAGTAATCGAAGGGTAGGACGGAGTGTAGCTGGGGGTCCCTTTCTGACAAAGCAGGTGTTAAGGGATTGACGTTCAAAGGAACTTTTGCGTCGCTCTGATAGCTTGTGGGTGCAACACCAGGAAGATAGAAAGCGGAAGCAGGGTCGAAGTGAAGGATAGCAGAGAGGGCGGCGCAATGTAGGTACAATTGTCGCAACTGCATTATAATAAGCTACCAGGCGCCTGTTTGTGGGACCAGTCAGTCTATGCACTCTTGTCAGTAACTTCTGTTGCCCTGTTACGCCAAACAGAGAGCTTTTTAATGCAGGGAAGTTGCAGAGACTTACCTGTGTCCGCGCCGCGCGCAGTGCCGGTGTTTAGACACGAGTTATACTACAGTCTGGCTAACTCAATCTCGAAATGCTAGAATTGTAAGATCTCAGGTTTCTTTGGGCAGTAGTGGATGGTTGGAATATCATTCTGACAGCTGGCTACCCGCGCCTCGCTGCGTAATAAAACTAGTTCTATCATACATAACCCCTGGAAATTACGGCTTTAAAACACGCAGCTATCAGATATCAGACTCCTACGTTGAGCTTCACGTGGACGTACAGAGCTTGGCTCCAATAGACTGATTCTATAAAAACATTGCATGGGGTATTATGTGTCTGAAACAGAGCAAGACTGTATGGACACGAAAAGTTGGTACCAATACGAGCTATCTACCCTGGTTCCCAAATCTTGACGACCGCCCAATTCCTCGAGAAAAGAACAACAAGAAAGACATCCCTCATGAAGTAAACGCTTACACAACAACCGCTCGAACAAGCTGTCCCTAAGGTACTCCATCCACGATATATATACCTGTACACCATAATCCCTCAAGAGTAGATAACAACAATGCTGATTTTGAGTCGAGAAGTTTCCAATGCGAGTACTCAAACAAGACCGTCATACAAAGATAGCGCAGAAACTATGGTCTCGTCGCGCTTACTGCCTTCCTTAAATTCGGCCATGTCCAGAGAGCCATTCTCATCCTTGTCCATCATACGGAAAATCTTTTTGACACGCTTTTCTGGGGTATCTTCATCAGGAGGGAGCTTGACCATAGAGCCGACCTGAGGACGTCAGTCACTTGTTGATGTTATTTCGCGCTGAAGCGCTATTCTCGGAGATGCCGAGCTTACCATCTTGTAAATTGCCTCCACAATCTGCAGCATCTCATCATAGCTGATCTTCCCATCTCCATCGATATCATAAAGCTGGAAGGCCCAATCTAATTTATCTTCCATTTTCCCTCTTGAAGTGATGCTCAGGGCGCAGATGAACTCTTTGAAGTCTATCGAGCCAGACTTGTCCGAGTCGAAGACGTTAAAGACATAGTCTGCAAAGGAAGTCGGATCACCAAATGGAAAGAACTGTTTATATATCTTTTGGAATTCCTCTTTAGTGAGCATACCACTGGGGCAATCTTTTAGGAAACCTAGCAAATGAAATACGATCGTAAGCTAGATCTTATATAGACGAAGAAACGCTGTTGACCAACCTTTGTACCATTGTTGAAGCTCTTTCTTGTCAAAATGGGTATCTTTCTGGAGTTGATTTAATTCGTCCGTAGACAGTTTCGATGATCTGATGGAGGCCATCAGTCAGCTTCATTGCCCTTGTTCTTCTCGTACACCACAAAATCATATTCTAGGAGGAGAACAGAAGCGCATGAACGAAACTGATCAGTTATGGATCCCCGAAGGCCTATTGACCTGTTCACTTAAGGGCACATTCCACCATTTTCTACGCAATGGCGTAGTTGTATGCCTCAGCTTGAAAGTAGTCCTTTAAAACCCCGGCAGTGACATAATAATTCATGCCTCTCTTGACGCGTTGGGTATGTTGAGTTGTAAGATCGATGAAAGAACAGCAGATCCGAATCTTCGTGAAGATGCCTGGCTATCGCGCAAAATTTTAAACAAACTCCGTACTTGCTCCTATGTATCGCGATTATGTTAGAGTCGAAGTTGGCGTATCGCGGTGGTCGTTGGCGAGGCAGATGGATCTCTGTTTCTGTTGGCGCATGGTTTTGCCAGTGTCCTGTAGTGCTCTCATCATGATGGTCTGGCTTGCCCACAAATTTCAAACCCTTCGCAAGATATCCCGCGCACCAAGTGCTGCACGAGACTAATGTAGGAACCAGAAAATGTGTTGTAAAAGGAACATGCATAGACCCGAATGCACATGGAGTAATCGAGAAGATATTCGAGGCTTACCTGTTACCCATGCTGAATTATCAGGCCACCAACAGCCACCGTCGGGATACCTGATCCGATTCTAGCAAGTTATCGAGTAAACTCCTTGGAGGACGATGATGGTTTAAGGAGCTGAACAAAGGCAGGATTCAAGATAGGCTTCAGGGCGCTTGCTGACTGCGGATATCTCATGTCATCAACAGGGAAATTCGTAGAATTCTCTTTACCCTTATAAGCTTCTGTCAATTCTCAAGACTTGAACGTCGAAGGTCATATCAACGATTACCTTAGACGTCTTTACCCGCCGCCAATCTTGCATCGGAACCGGACATAGATTGGTGGGGTCCGATGGGCAAATGAACAAGGATGGGATCCTATTTTGAATGGTCAAAGGAGCGCAAAGCTCCGACCTACTAACACCATGAATACCATTATACAAGGTCAATTGGACCGCGTTGAAACAGCTCTCAACACCCTCACGGACTCCATTACATCCTACAACCCTTCTGTACCCGCAGCTATCGACCTTCTCGCCGCTGACGACGAGCTTAACCAAGGCGTCAGGCAACGTAACTTACCCTTCAAACAAGCTCAAAAACACGCATTCACTAATATGGTTGCCCAGTCGCGACCCATCAAGCCAACCATGCCCGTATCCTCCGCCTCAAGGAGACCACCAATGCCCTAAACCACCACATCACCTCCACCATAAGTCTCCTCGCCGATACCCGCAAAGAGCTGCTGGCTACTCCTGCAACAGTCTTTCCCGAGAACCAGCGCAGTGTCCCGTATTCTGAGCTGTTAGACTACGCAAAGCGAATAAGCCGCTTTACCGTCCCACCGACGTTTCGATCTCCCGCGCCTGTAGCTGCGCCGGTCTCTCAGCCTGCGAACGCCGACGGTGTCAATGGGGTATCTGATGCGGCCGTCCAGGGTGGCACCACTACTCCTGCAGATGGTGAAAACAAGGGCCAGGGTATAGGTGTCTCTTCACTTGGGCAGGGAGAGGTGGCCTGGCTGGATCCGCTGAACCAGATTCCATTTGTGCCGTGGCCGAGCGAGGAAGTAATAAAGAGGGGGGCTTTGGCGCAAATACAGGTTATGTTGGAGCAGGGTATTAATCCGGATGGTGTTGGTGCTGGCGGGCATGAGGTAATGAAAGAGATGGGAGATGCAAGCGTTAAGCAGGAAGGTAAGGATATCAGTGAGGTAGTTGATGGACGGCCCGAGATGGCTAGGGAGTCGATCAGCGGCACAAGGCAGGTGCAGAAGAGGGAGGAAAAGCCAAAGGTGTTTGGCGGCTTGGATTTGTACGACCCTGATGAAGAGGCTTGAAGCAGACCATGAAGAAATGCAAAAAAGACGTGAGAATTTCTAACCATGGACTGATTGATTGGATGTGTTTCTGTCTAGTAGCAGTGTTTTTTTAGATGGTCGGCTATGATACTGGAACAACGATCTTCTTCCCACTGACGCCTTTTCCGTGGTGATCAATCGCCTTCTGTATGCTATCCAATCCTCCCTCTATCTTCTCAATCTCCGGACTTGGCACGTACTTCTTTTCCACGAGTGACTTCTCCAGCCAATCATTGAAGAGCCATTTCCCCAAGTCTTTCTGGTCGGTCACAACACGAAAGGCTCCGGTGGTCCAAACCGTCACATTCTCGGGTTTTTTGATGTCTTCTGGCCATGGGAGTGTGATGGCGAGCTTGCCCCCTCCGAATTCTTCCAAAACAGCTGCGGTGTGTGGTAAACTTGCGCTCTTTGAGATGCAATCGTATGCGTACTTGATCTCCATACCAGCTGCCTTGACGAATGATATGATATTCTTGACCACAGCAGAATCGTTATAGTCGAAGACTTGAGTAGCACCTAAGCTCTTAACATAACTATGATGAAGCGGACTGCAGACTGCGAGGACCTTGAAGCCAAGTGAAGCCGCGATCTGGACAGCTGCCGTACCAACAGCAGACGAGCTACCCCAGACAAGGAAACCACCGTTTTGCTTGCTCGGAGTTCGGGGGATTTCCAAACAGGTAAAAATCGCAACTCCAGAGGTGGCAACGGCCATAGGGAGCGTAGTGCCCTGCTCGAAGCTCACGTTGTCCGGGATCTTGACGGATGCGTTCTCAAAAAGGATGGGATATTGCTGGAATGCCCCGTGTTCCATCTTGCCGGTTGCGATTGATGGCGCAAAGCCAGCGATTCTGTCGCCCTTTTTGAAGTGCTTGACATCTGGCCCAACAGCCTCGACGATTCCACATGTGTCACTGCCAAGGATGAAAGGATAGCTTTTGATGAAGAAGCCAATTCGTTGCATCACGGAATCGACAGGATTGATGGCAACGGCATGGTTTTTGACGACAATCTCGTTGGCTTGAGGAGAGGGAATGGGGCGGTTTTCAATGATGAGCGGGCCTCCGGCTTCATTGAGGACAGCGGCTCTGTTCGACATGTCTTCTAGTTGATGTATCTACAATGTCAGTAGCATTTTATTTGATAGTAAATAGTGTGAGGATACCAGAACAGTTCTGTTATGAAAGATGCGACTATTAAATAATTTCACAGTACGGATTAGTTAGTAGCTCGTCTAAGGTACCCCACTGCCCCGCTTGTAGATCTCGCGTGCCTTATTCGCGTGTATCATATCTTGGCCACTAAGGTACCAATGAAGCTAGAACAGAGTCGCCGGAATAATGGCGTTTTATCTCTTGGAATGATGCCCCTGAAGCACTAAGGTGTACTTCAACCCCTCGGAGACCACTCCTCTTCACTTTCTCATCTACCAATTTCGTCTCTCGTTAACCCATAGTCACTCATTTTGACAACAGGAGCTGGTCCCTGTGTACCATTGAGGAATACTAAACTGATCAGCTTCATTCTTTTGGCTGTTGTCATTGGCTCTTTCTCAAACACTCTCTTTACCATTCGTTCCTTTGTTTCAAGCGATTCACCCGCCAGCAGCCGCAGAAAACCCCGGGAAATCGACTTCTACTAGTTTCAAGGACTCCCATGTTCACATCTCAACAAACTTGAAATACTTAAGGACTGCAAGGTCGGTTGAAGTTGACTGTGCAACGAGGAATGGATTCAGAGTCAACCTTTAGCAACGTTACAACTCACCCCACACCCACACCCCAAGATCAGACTACATGTGTCCGTCAAAGAACAAATTCCTTTGATTGCGAATCCCTATCGACCGATTCGATGGTCACTGTACGATTATCGGATGCAACCATTTCACCCGCAATGATCGACGCGTCAACCCACAATGAGGTGGTGGCGGATTTTCCTAATTACGAAGATGGGAACGCTTTGGAGGATGGAGACTCAACAATCGACAGAGACCGAAATGGTGTTTCCTTTTCCAAGGACCTAGACTACATCGAGAGAGCACATAGAGCATCTACAGCATCAATGCCGAGTATTTTAGAGGACGAGACATTGGACTCAACGTCTAGCACTTTCCGCTCTCGAAGTGATAGCTCGGGTACTCTCTCGTCAGCTGGTAGCGCTCACGTTGACTGGGAGGAGCTGGAGAAAAGCGAAGAACAAGCCCCACGCGACGAAGGGTCTGACGAGGTAAGTCTCTGATTTACTTTGGAACTGTATGTATACTAACATCATCATAGTCTACGGCTTTTCTCCTTGCTAGGCTTGAGCAAGAAAATAATGCACTAGCAAAAGACCCAAAAGCAGCTCTTGCCAGGGCTAGGAGTACACGGAATCGTAGCAAGTCACGGCCTCCATCGATACAACAGCTAAAAAGACTTGTCAACGAACCAGCAGCACCATCCCTCCGTTATTCCATGATACCGGATCCTCCTCCAATGACCGAGCTGGAATTCTGGGCCGCCCTTGTACTTGACTACCCTCAGACAGTTCAGAGGCTACCTACCCTGACGTCAAATAAGATTAGAGGCGGAATCCCTCCGCCCTTACGAGGCGTTGTCTGGGTTAGTATTGCAGGCGCTCGTGATCGCCTTTTGGAGGAAGAATACGATAGACTCTGTGGGGAATCAAGTCCTTACGAGAACCTAATTGGCAAGGATATCGGCCGAAGCTTTCCCAACGTCGAAATGTTTCGAGATCCATCAGGCGATGGTCAAAAGATGCTGGGTCGGGTCTTGAAGTGCTTTAGCCTTTATGACTACAAAATCGGATATTGTCAAGGTCTTGGCTTTGTCGTTGGGCCTTTGCTAATGCACATGGGAGATAAGGAAGCATTCTGCGTGCTTGTCCGGTGAGCAGTCCGAACTTCAGTTCTGCAAGCGCTTATTAACGTTGAAATAGTCTGATGGAGCATTATGACCTAAGGTCATGTTTCCTGCCAGACCTTTCCGGCCTGCACCTCCGCATCTATCAATTCCAGCATCTGTTATCACAGCATCTTCCAAGACTTACAGCCCACCTGGAAGCGCTCCAAGTGGAGCCACTCTATGTATCACAATGGTTTCTTTCATTCTTTGCGGTTACCTGTCCGTTGCCCATGCTCCTACGCATCTACGATGTAATTTTGACGGAGGGAGCTTCGGAGACCTTGATGCGCGTCGCCCTGTCACTCATGCGCCGCAATGAGGCAAAAATCTTAGGCTGCACCGAATTCGAGGACGTCATGTCGCTACTCCTTTCAAGAGGTCTATGGGATACATATGGCTCTAACGCTGATGATCTAGTAAATGATTTTGTGGGACTGACCGGGCTTGTAAGCCGCGAAAGCCTAGAAAAGCTTGAAGGTGCTTTCAAGGAGATTCAGACCGAAGATTCGGTTGCTAGAAGTTCGGTGCCTAGCGTTCAAGCCGCCGCGTCTCGCTTTCTTGGACGTTTCATGACAGGATCAAGCTCATCCCCGAAAGTCACGTCACCTACATCAAGCCTATCAGTAACAGCACCGTCGCGACCTTCAAGCTTCCTACGCCGAACGCCATCCAAACAGAGCATGGCATCCACTCTTAACTCCATTGAGAGCTCGGAAAGTCATCTCAGCACTACGTCAACTGAAGCGACTGCAATGTCCAGAAATCAGTCTGCAGACTGCACTCCTGTAAAGCCTAGCTTCTTGGTTGCCAGTACCGCATCACCCTCCGTAGGCGTCTCGAACACTGACAAGAACCTCCACAACCAAATCGAAGATCTTCTTACTGCTTTAAGTGATATGCAACGAGAGCAGACGCTTCTAGCCAGCGAGCTACAGAAGGAGCGCGAAGAGCGTGAGGAAGATCGTGCAGCTGTTCAGCGATTTCTTGAGCAAGCAAAGAAGTCTACCGCATTGGACGCAATTTCAGAGGACCACGCACAGCAGGCATTAGAGCCTACCCCTACGTCTGATATCCTTCCAGTCTCAAGAGAAAACGAGGATTACATGTCCGAGCTCGCGCAATACTTCGCGGTGGCAGTCACTAAGAGGTCTTCGATTCTGCTATCCAAACATCAGATGCGGGAGGATGTAAAGCTATGGAAGGATCAGTATGAGGTCGAGGTGACTAGATCTGCTGAGCTGCTGCGTCAATTGACAGATCAGGAGACGGAAAATGCCCGCCTTCTGGAGCAATTCAGAGAAACGCGGTCACGCATGCAAGAGGCACATATGGACAAACAGCGATTAGAAAAGACGGTTCAAGAGTTTAAAAGTCGAAGATCCTCGTATGACGTTGTCATTGAGGCCGCATCCCCCGCTGCAGACTCTCCAGGTGGCTTGCGCGAATTTAAGCTTGGACGATCTGGCTCGTTCCGTTCGCAGGCTACACCCGCGTTTTCAAAGCGTAGCAGCAGTCTCGGAATCCAAGCTGTTCTCGCAACAGAAGATCATAAGCCACCTGCAGAGGATGCTCTTCTACTTGAACTCGTCAACGCGAAGACAGCTGAGGCCGTTGCACGGCAGGAACTTGAGGAGGTCAAAGGGAAGCTGGACTCTCTACGAAGATTGATGGGCGGCACCATTGCTTCTCCTACCGTCAGCGGACACCGACCAAGTCCCAGCGAGCCGTGTATCGTCAAACCCACAAGCATCGGTGCTTCAAACATGTCCGGGCCTATGGCAAGACAGGCGCGAGAGGGCCTGAAAGTCACTCCACCAGCCACGTCAGGTGGGGGCTTTTTCAGCGGTTGGGGAAAGAGGACGCCCTCGAATCCTGTGTTGATTGCAGGAAGTTCGGAGGCTTGAAAATCCCTAATCAGAATCGACAACATCTCCTAATCCGATAACGATATTTTGCTTCTTGACACTGGTTCTAGGGGGAATATAGTGCACACTTTTGACATGATCCGATGTTCTCTCCTTCAAGTGGTCTGACCTCCACAGTAGCTAGGTCTTGCTATGTTTAGGAATTAGTCCAATCCAGGGCTTTCCAGTCTAATATACTTCTAACTCTTTATTGAATTATACTGAGGGTGTAGCTATTCTAAATTGTAGTCAAAACGCTCCAGCAAAACCTACCCACACTACAAGTTAACCTGACTGAACAACCTCAACGATAGAAGTAAACTCAGTCCTACAGAGAGTTGTGGGATTCCACGTATGCAGTCAGGGTCGCAGCAAGATGAACTACTTGTCACAGTAGCTATAGAATAGCTTCAGTTTAGTCGCCAACTACTTAACCTTCGTTCTACGTGGCTCCCCATCCTCTGCTGAAGGCACTATATACGTTTGACCATATGTAAGAGGCAATAGCCAGTTAGCGCAAACGCCCATCACTGCCCAGCATGAAGATGAACTATGATGGAAATGTATGATTCCTCGCAAGTTCGAAGGCGCATTACTAATAGCCCCAGTTAGGGACATTGCATCAGCTGGAGCAGGAGCTGAACGTCCTAATCGTGCCGGGGACGGAGGTTCATCAGTCCATCTGCAACATCAAACGGGGTGCTGGTACTGCGGCCTTCGGGATGCTCCTCACGATCCTTCGTTGCGAATTCTCAAAAACAAAGACCCGCTAATCCAGAGCTCGCAGAGCTGACATGAGGGCATACACGCAAATCTGGACTACCTTCTGGAAGTTTTCAACCTTGACCTGTGCCACAGCCGTATCCTTCACCCAGGGTATGGGCTCTTTGGCATTAGCGCCAATGCTTCCTCATCTGGCTGTTCCGTCCGGTATGGAGAGCAAAAGCGATGTCCTACTCAATCTCCATGGGTGCGTTTATACTTGGTATTATTGCAGCAGCGTCGGCTGAGGCAGGGCAGCCCGGTCACTACTCGATTTTACCTGCTGATAGCCTATCTATAGAATATCCAGCCGACCGTCATTGCTGATGTGATGTTCTTGCACGAGAGGGTATTTAATAATAGTCTATACTTTGCCTTTTACTTCGGACCCTTAATGATATGCATCTACATCTCTGTTCTTTTGAGTTGATGGAAGTGGAGACCTCTGAAGAATTTCGAGCACTGCCGACCTACAATGGCTGGCTTAACTTCTAGTGGGTGGCTCAACGCTACAATGCCTAGCATTACGTTCCTCATGGTAGCCGTCGGCTTTCCTAGAACTAATTGGCATCGTGCCCATCCAGAGAAAATTGCTCGTACGACTACTAACCATTCAAATCGTCTATCTAAGGAAGGCATCACATTTAGCCAAAGGTGCGGTTTTTGAGAAGTCACGCACTCTCCACGACTTCCTGACCTCCCATATTCCGCCACGTCCCAGAAAGACCTGTACCTTGGGAAGGGCATACCAAGCACCCGGTAATTTGAACTCTTTTAGCGTAATCTGTACGCGTCTAGAATCCTAGGTAATTAATCTCTGGATCCCGTGGAAAATCTTCACGTTCCCGACCTTGGAACTTGCCTCCTCCGCCGTCTCTTGGAGCGCCTAATCAGAGGCTTTTGCCGCATCGCCTACAACTTCTCACCAAAGACCATTGGGTTCTTGATTTCGCAATCATCATCCGAACACTGATTGGACTACTCACTACAAGGCCTCTGAGTGATTAGATTAGTACGAAATTTACAGTACAGGACAGGGTAATTAAGGAGCCGGAGATGAGATTGCCAAGTGTGATTCACTCGTTTTGGTCATGATATTGGGGAACTATGTGGTTGCGTTTGGGAATCAGCGCTATTAACACTGGGAGGCCGGTCATGCAATACTCCATTAATACGTCGTGACGCATGTGCTGCTTCAGCTACTTGGTCCAGCACGATTGTTTCCGCCTATACGGGTTCCAGAAGCTTACAATTTACGATAAGGAGATTGTCATAATTGGCTGGACCTGCGCAGGAATCCAAGACACTGTTCTTCCATCCATGGCATCCACATATGCCGCGGACCCCAGAAGCCCGTTTCTGGTTCAATATTTGTGAGCATCATCGTCAAGAAGAACGTTTCGACTTATAGATTCTCAAAGTTCATTACTCCCTGGATCATCTCAAGCGGCTATGTGTCGCTGATTATGACGAACATGAGTCTACTCACGCTGTGGTGTCTCTTTGGTATTCTGTTGTAGTACAAAGGACAGACTTTTAGGGTCTGGACAGAGGGTAAAAAGTTGCATCATATTTAAACGTTCCGAAATAGAGAGAGCGAAAAGGTAATTGCATGATATTTCCTTTTTTCATAAGTGACAGGATCTGTGCAAAAGGGCCTCCATGTTCATCAGCTATGCCAGCGGGGGAGGCCAATAGATACCAGGTACCTCGGATCCTATAGCTGAGTTGCTTGATACGTAGGACTTTATCGTCTTTTATATCCCAAAATAGGTTAGGTCTACTTCTTGAGCTGGATAGGTTAATAGCTGAATACCATTATTTAAAAAATGTAGAGTGAAAACAACCAGTGTATTCGAATGGGATGACTTCAACGTGAATGCTCTAAAATATCACGCTTCTTCCTCTTTGCACATGGGATAAATTTGTAAGGCGGACACATTGAGCGTCTCCTGAAAGTGGTAGGATGACAGTAAAGGCTGTACCAGTGACCTCATGACTCCAGCTCGCATTTGTTCTTTTTAGTGGGACATCATACCTTTTTTAAACCGTTCGGTAATGTCATAGTTGTCAGAGTACCATGCTCGTTCTGGATTTGAGGAGATATGGAAGATACGTATAACGCTAGTGGCTTCGCTGACTAAGCGACCCCTGGACTAAGGTAGTTAGCCTATCTGAGCCTTACCCGAGGTACGCGCGCTGTGTGTCACGTAGGTAAACAAACTGATGCGAACCGCCAGATTGATCTCTCCAGGTGCGACACTCGCCCACATTTTCCGTGGAACACTATATGGTCGCCCTCAATTGAGATTCTACCGGGAGATCGGAGTAGAGAGGCTCAGCCGTCATCAGTACACGGGCAAGAAAAAGTACGCGAGTCTGTCTGCGAATATGGATTCTTCTATGGTAGAGTCGGTGGTCGATGATGGGGATAATTCGGATTACTTCTCCCCTGCGCCCGCGCCAGTAATTGTGAGTATTACCTTTGATTTACCCTAACCCGTTGGTACCTGAGCTGCTGTACTGATCTATTAATATGCAGAAGGCCAAGGCCAAACCCAAAGCCGCCCCCAAGGCAGCTCCCAAGAAGGCAGCAGCAGCGCCGAAAGCACCAGGGAATAAGACGTCACAAATTACATTGAAGTCGAAAGCGAAGCCAGCTCCCTCGAAGAAGCGAGCTAAGCCCGATACGGAGGATGAGGATGAGGACCCTGAGGGACCCTTGTTGAACGAGGACTCACTCCTTTCTGCAACACCACCCAGCGCTAAGAAGCAGAAGAAGGCACCGGCACCAAAGAAGACAGCTGCAAAGCCTCTTCAAGAGGTTGAGAACGAAGCTATGGGTTATGATGGCGCCGAGGATCCTAAACCGAAGAAGGGGTCAAAGTCCACGGAAACCTACCAAAAGGTGAGTTATGAGGAAGATTTGACATGGTAGGGTGAACTGACAATGAATGCAGCTTACTCAACTTGAACACATTCTCAAACGACCTGATACCTACATCGGGTCTGTGGAGCGGAGTGAAAAGCAAATGTGGGTGTACAACACTGAGATGGACTCCATGGAAATGCGGGAAGTCAGTTTTGTACCTGGGCTGTACAAGATCTTCGACGAGATTTTAGTCAATGCTGCCGATAACAAGCAGCGGGACAAGAACATGGACACCATCAAAGTTACAGTCGATCGCGAAAAAGGTGAAATCAGCGTCTATAACAACGGACGCGGTATTCCAGTTGAGATCCATGAGGTAATGCTATAGGGACCGATTTTAAGAGGAAGCTTACTGATGACATCAACAGAAAGAGAACATTTACATCCCTGAGATGATCTTTGGTCACCTGCTCACTTCTTCCAATTACGACGATGATCAGGCAAAGATTACCGGTGGCCGTAATGGTTATGGGGCGAAGCTTTGTAACGTCTACAGTACCGAATTTACGTTGGAAACTGCGGACTCGAAGACGAAGAAGAAGTACAAGCAAACATGGACCGACAACATGAGTAATATGGGCAAGGCAGCTATTGTACAAAACAAATCCGATGATTTCACGAAGATAACGTTCACACCCGACTTTAAGAAATTCAAGATGACCGGCATGGATGACGATTTCGAAGCCTTGGTAAAGCGAAGAGTCTTCGATTTGGCAGGTACTAGCAGAGGCGTAAAGGTTTACTTGAATGGCGAGAGACTCAAAGTTAATAGCTTTAAGAAGTACATGGAGATGTACACGAAAGCTATCAAACGAGAACGCGGCGATGAAGCAGCCAATGACACTTCCGAGATCATCACAGAGAGTCCTGACGTACGATGGGAAATTGGCTTTGCCGTATCGGATGGCACTTTTCAACAAGTATCATTCGTGAATTCAATCGCAACGACCTCTGGAGGCACCCACGTCAACTACATTGCAGACCAGATATGCACAAAACTTATGGACATTGTCAAGAAGAAAAACAAAGGAGGCGCTGCGCTCAAAATCAATCAAGTTCGGAACCACATCTTTCTCTTCGTCAATTGTTTGATTGTCAATCCTGCCTTTACGTCTCAAACCAAAGAGCAACTGACTACCAAGCACACTCAATTCGGTAGCAAATGCTCTGTCAGCGATGAATTCCTGAAGAAGATTGCCAAGACAGAAGTAGTAAACAACATTCTGCACTTTGCGCAGCAGAAAGCGGACCAGATACTCAAGAAAAGCGATGGAAACCGCCGCAGTCGTATGGACAATCCTAAGCTTACAGACGCCAACAAGGCTGGAACCAAGGATGGCTACCGATGTACTTTGATTCTAACCGAAGGAGACTCGGCCAAAGGGCTGGCGATAGCGGGTCGATCTGTCGTCTCTCCAGATTTGTTTGGTGTTTTTCCACTTCGTGGTAAAATACTAAATGTTCGAGACGCGTCAGTGGACCAGATTTCCAAAAATGCGGAGATTCAGAATATCAAGAACTTCCTTGGGCTAAAACACAAGACAAACTATACGGACTGTAAAAGCCTCCGCTACGGACATCTAATGATTATGACGGATCAAGATCACGATGGAAGCCATATCAAAGGGTTACTCATAAACTTTCTCCAGGTACAATTTCCAAGTCTACTCAAGATCCCCGAATTTCTTGTCGAATTCATCACACCCATTGTCAAGGCCTACAAGGGGAACCCAAAGCGTCCCAAGCAGTCCCAGTCCTTTTTTACGATGCCTGAATACGAATTTTGGAAGGAGCAACATAAGCACGAGCATGGCTGGGAACACAAGTACTACAAGGGTTTGGGCACAAGCACGACAGAAGATGCTCAGGTCTATTTCCGAGACTTAGACAAGCACCTCAAGGAGTTCCACGTCATACAAGATAACGAGCCAGAGCTCATTGAGCTTGCATTCTCAAAGAAGAAGGCTGATGAACGGAAGGAATGGCTCCGCCAATTCAAGCCTGGTACTTATCTTGATCATTCTACGAAAGACGTCACATATACGGACTTTGTCAACAAGGAGCTCATCCTCTTCAGCATGGCCGACAATATGCGTTCTATTCCATCTGTTGTTGACGGGCTAAAACCTGGCCAGCGAAAGGTACTGTTCACATGTTTCAAGCGCAACCTAAAGAAGGACATGAAAGTCGTCGAGCTTGCGGGGTCGATTCTGGGTCTTACAGCATACCAGCACGGCGAAACTTCGCTTCAGTCAACAATCGTAGGCCTTGCTCAGACTTTCGTTGGATCTAACAACATCAACTGTCTCGAACCCAGTGGAAACTTTGGAAGTCGACTTCAAGGAGGTAGCGACTGCGCCAGCGCTCGTTACATATACACTCGTCTCTCGCCATTTGCTAGGCGAATCTTCCATTCCGCAGATGAGCCTCTCTTAACCTACAACACTGACGATGAACATACGATTGAGCCTGAGACATACGTTCCGGTGGTTCCAATGGTCTTGATAAACGGTGCTGATGGAATTGGGACTGGGTGGAGCACATCTATACCCAATTACAATCCTGAAGACATTGTGGACAATCTGAGGCTCCTGATGGCTGGTGAGCCGATGAAGCCCATGACGCCTTGGTTCCGCGACTTCAAGGGCAACGTAACTCAAATGGCTCCCGACCGATACAAATTCAGCGGTATCATCAAGCAGACTGGCGAGAACGAAGTAGAAATCACAGAGCTCCCAATACGTATGTGGACGCAGGATTTCAAAGATAAGATCGTTGAGATCATCAAGGCGGAGAAAGTGCCGGCTTTCGTAAAAGACTACGATGATTACAATACCCACGAGCAGGTGCACTTTGTCATACGGATGGAAGAAAAGTATATGAAAGCTGCGGTTGAAGAGGGTTTGGAAGAGAAGTTCAAGCTGTCCAGATCAATAGCAACATCAAATCTTGTAGCGTTTGATGCGGAAGGAAGGATCACGAAATATGCCACTGTGGAAGATATCATGAAGGAATTCTACGGCATTCGCATCAAGTTCTATGAGAAACGAAAGGTGGGCACATTCAGGTTTTCCAATAAGGAATACCACTAACGCTGTGCAGGCATATCAACTATCGGAGATGCACCGAGAGCTTGAGAAATGGACTAATCAAGCACGATTCGTTCAAATGATTGTCGATGGAAAGCTTGTGGTGTCTAAGAAGAGGAAGACTGACCTAGTGGCGGAATTAAAGCAAAAAGGCTTCAAGGGTTTCCCCAAGGTTAAGGATGCCATTAAAGAAGGCGAACTTGAACCAATTGCAGACAACGATGAAGAAATAGAGGCAGATATTGAGACTGGGGCAAATGCTTACGACTACCTCTTGGGTGTAAGTGATAAGGTCGCGAAACATGCGTTGCACAGAACTAATTATATTATAGATGCCTATCTGGTCGTTGACCAAAGAGCGAGTCGAGAAGTTGTTGCACCAAATTGGCGATAAAGAAATTGAAATTGACATATTGATCAAGCTCTCGAAGGAGGACCTCTGGAATCGTGACCTAGACGAGTTTATCAACGAATGGAGATTCCAGCTCGAAGATGAAGACCAGCGCCACAAGAAAATCGCAAGTTTGGGTCGTCGAGAATCGAGGAAGCTGAAAATTGGTGCTGGCAAGGGCGCTGGCGGGAGGAAACGCAAAGCTCAAAGTGACGGTACAGACGATTCGGATTTTGGACCTACCAAGAAGCCTGCTGCAAGTAAGCCTGCCGTGACCAAACATACACAGCCCAGACAGGGCTTGCTTTCACATCTTTCACCGCTGGCGAAAGCAAATCAGCCAAAGCCGAAGGTGCCCAAGGCACCAAAGGCTACAATCGAGGGTAAAAAGGAGGCCCCAAAAGCTATCGAGGTCGCTCAGCCTGTTAAAAAGGCATCTGACGACATCTGGATGAACGTCGACGGCCCCTCTGACCTAGGCTCCGACCCTCCCATCGCCCCGATTTTCCAAAAAGCTAAGGCCGCAACAGCTAAAACCAAGAAATCCGCACCGCGGAACATCCTCAAATCCGAAGACGAGAGTGACGAGGAGATTCTCAAACCTACGGCAGCTTCCCGGAAACCCCGCGCCGCTGCGACCAAGCCCGTCAAATACAATATCCTTAGCGACTCGGACGATTCAAATGGCGACGACCTCCTTTTCGATGTGGGCAAGATGGTCAAAGGTATTGGGAATGCATCTGCAGATCAGTCATCCAACTCGAGACCGCTGTTCTCCACCAGCATGTCCCGGCCGGGGAGTAGCGCGGGATTACCGAAGAAGTCATCGTCGGCGAAGCAAGCGATGGACTTTGATGAAGACGATACAGATTACTCGAAGCTAGTCCCAGCGAAGAAGGGAACCACGGTCTCAGCCAACGCGATGGTATTCTCTGATGATGACGACGTAGACATGGACGACGACGACTTCGGCGCCGTCGCGGCAGCACCACCGAAAAAGCCAGCCGCGAAGCCGAAAGAACTCCCAAAAGCGAAAGCCAAGCCCGCCCCCAAAGCCGCACCCAAAGCCGCACCCAAAGCCGCCCCAGCACCACCGAAGAAACTACCCTTGAGCCCAGCGGCGAAAGCGTATGCGGCCAAGCAAGCCCGGAACAAGAAAACCGTCCTCGACGATGACGACGAGGACGACGATGAAATTGAGAAAGTAGCGAATGAGCTTCTGGATGACGGTGACGACAGCGAAGACGACGACGAAGCAGCGCCGGCTGTTGTAGCGAGGCCGTCGAGGCGGGCGGCTGCGGCGGCGGGGGCGAGGAAGGCGTGGGTGCTGGATGATGAGAGTGAAGAGGAGGAGGGTGAGGGTGATACGAAGGATTTTGAGACGGAGGATAGTGATTGAGTGAGGGTTGGAGGGGTGGGGTGTAACGTTCCTGCACTTCAATGAGCGGTAATAGGGTAGCGAGCATTGTTGAGGGTTTGTGTGCTTTTTTTCTGCCAGGGGAGGGGTTTTATGGTTGTACATAATATGCAATCCGTCGTATTCTTTCATATAGTTTGCCAGGGTCGTGTCTTGCTGCTTGCTTGCTTGCTTGCTTGCTGTATGTATCTAAACAGTTTCAGATCCATCCAATCCATCCATCCATCCATCCCCCTTTGCTTTCTCAATCACCCCCACCCCTCAATCGTCTACTGTCTACTTTCTACTGTCTACTCTCTACTCTCTACTGTCTACTGTCTACTGTCTACTGTCTACTGTCTACTGTCTACTGTCTACTGTCTACTGTCTACTGTCTACTCTCTACTCTCTACTGTCTACAAACTCACCTTTTGCGCCTCAACTCAAATCCCTTCAGAGTTATCTCAATTCTCTAAAAATGAAAATTCAAAAAGCTTAACGCTTTACAGTAGATAGTAGTGGATCAGACACTCACCTCACCTCACCTCACCTTACCTTACCTCACATCACCTCACCCCACCTCACCTTCCTCACCTCACCTCACCTCACCTCACCTCATCTCACCTCTCCTTCTCTATCTTTCTTACCTCTTCCTCAAAAAACCACTTTCAGCGCTTCTTTTTCCGAATTTTTTGTACAACAGGGGTGGATAATCTACCTATGTAAGAAGATGACTGTAGCCACTGTAGCCACTGCACCTCCGCAGCCCACAGTACGTAAAACGTTGCGTTTAGATTTTTTTTCCACATCCCCGGTTGCGGTCGCTTTTTTTCTTTCTTTTTTTTTCTTTGGGGCGGGGAGAGAGAGAGAGAGTTTGGTGGAGGTTTTCGGTTTGGGAAGAGTTGGAGGGAGGGGGTGTGTTTTGCGAGAAGGGGGTTTTTTTTTTTTATGTTTGGAGGTTTGCTAGATGGGTTGTTTGGGGAGGGATGCGTGGGATGCGTGGGATAGGAGGGGGGGGGGGGGGGGGATGTTTGGAGGAGGAGGAAGGAGGGGGGGATGTTGGTTTGGGTATGGATGGATGGGGGGGGGTTGGAGAGGTGTAGGTAGAGAGGATGGATGGATGGATGGATGGATGGATGGTGAATGTGCGGATATCTTGGGTTTGTATTACGTTAAATAGATAGATCTGTTTGATTTTTTTGGGGTTGAAGCCTTGACGAGTGAGATGGTTTCGGTCTTTTGAAGGGTGTGTTATGCTTTTGGGTGGTTGGTTATTGTCCTGGGGAGATGAGACTCGTGGTATGGAGATGTTGGATTTCTTGCATACACTTGATTTTCCCAAGCGCGTCTTTCCGGGTTGGCTTGATTGTCAAACAAAGTTTTTTCAATTAAAAGAGTTCGTTAGAATTGTAAGCATCTTGGGAATGGGAGAAGTTGTCGTCCATAGCTTGTGTTTCGCTGTTGTCGCTTTCATGTATGCTAATTCAATTTTCTAAGCTCCTAGGACCAAGCTCCCAGGACGACTTTTCGCCTCCATCTGCAAAGACATCAATGTTGAGAGTATTCTTAGACACGGATCGACCGCATTACCCTGGTCTTGGGGTTCTTTCCAGTCTCTGAGGAATTAACGACAGAGGGCAAAATCCCACATCTCCCTTCAATCATGATTGCTGCATATTTGCTCACCAAACAATACAGCGAAATTGGCTGATGCCTTGTTTGTAGGCGTAGGCATTATCCAATAACTCATGACTCTATTGAGGCTCGGACTGCGGTGGGCGGTGCTATCGATAATTATCTCGGCTGGAATGTTTGTGGAAGGCAGTGCTGAGCGATGGGGGTCTTTTTAGCCCAAGTCCCAGCACGAAAGTACATGAGAGTGAGTGCTTGTTTCCTATAGCCACTTTTTCTAGACTCTAGGTCTTGTTGAATGAGAAAGAACAGAGCCCTAAAGCGTCTAAATGACAAAGACCTACTGCCCCAGGAACCCCAGGGTAATAACAAGTACTACCATATCAAAAGATCTATGCAAACCACCATCGATGTTGGGAATCATATCATCCTTGTTCCCATGGCCGGCTCCGGATTCGGACCCATGACGATGAGCAATTACTGAATCAGTCATTCCATGCTGTTTCCGCCGTTTGTGTCAGGACATTGTTTGCTTGAGGTTTCCTGTAACTGGCGGTTGACAATGGGGCATAAGGGAATTGTTTGACCACTGGACCAGCCACTGTTCCTTCATGCTGCTGTAGGTCGAGCAGCGCCACAAGTTCATGCACGATTCCTCAAGAGGGGTTAATGCTGATCGGAACCGGGCCGCTTTAATGACTGACCGGAACACATGCTCGTCAAGACTTTCCCTCAGACACTCTCTAATCTGCAAGACTCCCAAATAAGGCAGGGTTATCGGACAAGTGACGGCATCAATACTCGGGTATACCATGGCGTTGTCACAAAGCTATACTATAGCGTAGTTAGTACGGCGAACGACTGGATGTATGAGCACCAAGAATGGCGGAACGATTATTGTGCGCGGAAGTGGATGTATGTGATTGCTAGCCGGCGATTGCAGCTGTTTTCTTGATGAAGTGTTGTTGCTTGGAACGACGGCCAGAAGGGAGGGGACCAAAGTGGATTCGGTGACCTCGCCTCCTGGAAAACGTGGTTTCTCAATACGGAGAGGCTGCGGTGACCTCGCTTGGAAAGATTTGGAGGTTCCTGGGTATGGAACGGTACTGTAGTGTACATCGGTGACCTCGCTTGGGAAAACTGAGGAGATTCAAAAAGGCGGAAAGGAAGGGTTGGTACGGAAAGCTGTGGGAGATGGGAAGAATGGCAGTGTCATGGGAATTGGAGGCATTACAGAAAACCTTGGAAGAGATATGGCAAGATGCATCGAAACGTGCGATCCAAGCCTTCGTTCTGATCAGGCAAAGCAGCCATTTGTTCCGATTTGATGAGAGAGCGCGATGGTGAAGCGTCCCCCTGGGGAATGTGAAGTAAAGGCTGCGGTGTCACTGAGTAATGCAGGTTGGAAACGGCAGCTAAACCTTAAAGCAAAGTGATGGTGTGGTAGGACAGCAATTGGATTGGATAAAAGTATTTGGAAGCGTTCCGAAAGTGTCAGGGTGAGGAGACCTCAGATACGCTGGACATTAGCTCCTAGAAAGCTGACTGCAATTCGTAGCAGATGGACCACAACGGTCTCAGTGACAACCTTTTCTTAGAATGCCTTTAGGAGAAGCATCAGGTAGGCTTAAAAAAACCTTGCTATTCGTCAGTGCCGATCCTTTTACGACCCACTACGCACCAAGGAAGCGTCCGAGCTACCTGAGAAAGACGGCTTTCAGACATCACGGGATCTCTGACTGAACCCGGCAGAAGAGGCACAGTAGGTGGTATTGACGCTGATTTTGGAAGAAATCAGGGTTCAACACGGGACCATTCTCCAACAATCGTCCTTGGTCAGTCAGATCCCCTGAGCGTCGTCTCCAACGACAATGGAACCCGCAAGCGCAATTCCGCTAATCTTTGACGGCACATTGTTGAGGGGAAACCTTCTGCGGATTTTCCAGAAGCCGTCTAGAATCCAAATTCCTGCACGATCCCTTTCCATACTCATGGCTCCATGCCTTTTGATTCTCACCCTACATGCAAAGCTAATGCAGGACGTTCTTCTTTAGACGGCTCAGACTAAGGTTGTTTGGCCCGCAGAACTCTTTGTGTGCGGTTGCTACGCTTACTGCTCTTGGCCTAATGAGACAGAGGGACCGCGGATACTTGCAGCCAAGGTTGGCTCCTGGGAGATGGATGCGGTGGGAAGATAGCTGTAGGCACAATGTATCGTCAAAACGTAACGAATCTTCTGTACCGGCAAGGTGTGCAGTGACTTGGGGTTTGGACTCCGCTTCCCACTATCCTGCTGCTGTTCTGATCATTCTGCGAATATCAAACCGTATATGATGGACTGACTACCTTGTAAAGTCAGGTGTGAACGTGACATGGCAGACGTTGTTTAGGCCACTATGGTCAGGCATATGTGCATCGAGTCTCTTTATCAATCCACCCAAAGTAGAGATCACGCTTCTTTGTTCTGCCTGTCTCGGCATCGGTGGTTTTCCATAGCCGCTGCGTGCACCTACCCGAGTGGACGAAGTACCAGCCAACACCTCCAATCGAGGGAAAATTGTTCGATATGTTTTCTTATACTAAGGCTGGAAAGAAAACAGCGTAGACAAATTCACGCGGCGTCACGACACTCAGGCGAATTCTGATCTGCTGCCAAAGTCACTTGACTAAGCATACTCATTGGACACGTACTTGGTTTGAAGCTGACCATGTCAATCGAAGAACCCAGCTACGTGTCGTAGCAAGTCTGAGCCTACGGGTCCGGACAGATACTGGGTTAAGTGAAACATTTGCCAGGGTACCTCGATTTAGTCCTTTCTCTGAGGCTTCATGCTGATGCCGGCATGTGGGGATGCTTGTTCAGACGCTGGAAGATAGCCGTAATCCTCACGGCCCATCTCCGTGGACGACCCCATTTCGATCAGAGCCGTGGATTGCGGGTTTCATCGCAACATATAAGTTATAATAGATCTCGGACTTCGTGAGCAGGAAGTCGCATCAAGCAGGAATTCGAACACATATAAGGCAGGCTGATTTCCTTAATCGAGTGAGCCGGACCCCATCATCTTCCGCTTGCTTCACCGCTGTCTTTCTTTTTACTGTTAGGCTGCCTCGATAAGAACCAGATCTGACGCTAAGCCTGGCATTTCAACCCTAAAGACAAACAGACGTGGATCTCTTTCGCCAACCCGGCAATATCTTCCTTCACCGTATCGTTCGTCTCTCTAACATTATCACGAACTTGCATAAATCTGCACATTCACCAACAAAGGATCTCAACGGTGGGCTGCGTCTCGATTCTTCCTTCTGCCTTCTTCCATTGCGCTTGGACCGAAAGGACTGCCACAGGCTAGTTTCCAGAAGCAGAACATGCATCTGGCTTGAGGGGTCTTTGACTCGTTGTCTAGCTGGCCATAGTAGTGGAGCTCAAACTCTGGGCCTACGCTCAGTGCTGTGTTTGCCAGCATAATAAAACGTTGAACCCATCTTCGAAAACGATTTTCATATGCCATCCGTGGATCAAGCTTCTAACGTTTATTGTCTTCCCTAGAAACACAAGTAGTGCCAGACCTTCTTCACAGACTTTTCACCCGAGACCAAATCATTCACAGCCGTCTATTGTGGGACGGCGCATCTTCAACGCACCGCCATGGTTTCTGTTGCGTCGCTTCTAAATCCGATCCCTCAATCTTTTGAGCGCTATCGGGACTTCCCAAGTCCTTGCTCAAGCAGATACACTCCGGGTCCTTCACCGCCGCTACCGCCTACCAAGAAACAGAAGATGTCCAAGGATGCTGCAATCTTCGCCAAAGGGAAAACCAAGGGCGAGATAAGGTATCAACCATGCGAGATCCAAACCGACGGCATTGCAGCACAGCATGAGAGATTTCGAGTCTTTCCAATGGGTCACATCGCCGATTACTGCAGGCATATTCCGTATAACAGCGACAAGAAATCTTTCCTTGAGAAGACTGGCAGGGAGAGCTTCGAAGGTATTTCACCTCACGCAAGGTGGAAAAGGTCTCAAAAGAGAACAGCGCTGACGACACCGCTCAGTCTTTCAGTACACTTTTAGAGCACCGGATGACGATCGAGAATACACTGTTATGTGGGACTACAACATCGGGCTGGTCCGGATTACACCCTTCTTCAAGTGTTGCAAATACTCAAAGGTTTGTAGTCGCCTCTTGTTCTATATCGGCCATTTGTCCTGACACAACCCTAGACAACGCCGGCAAAAATGCTCAATTCGAATCCTGGCCTTCGTGATATCTGTCATAGCATAACTGGTGGCGCACTTGCTGCACAAGGTCCGTATCGCACGGCTCGAGATAGTGATACGCGGCTGACTAGCGTAGGATACTGGATGCCATATGAGGCGGCAAAAGCAGTGGCTGCCACATTCTGCTACCACATCCGATACGCCCTGACGCCTGTGTTCGGTGTGGATTTCCTCTCATTATGTATCAGGCCGGAGGACCCAAGCTTCGGCCGTATGATTATCAACCGCAGCATCGTACGGCAATGCACCGAAGCAGCTCGTGGCTTTCGTGCACTTTCAAGGGAGGCATCGTTAGCTAGCAGTCCCCAGACGCCAGCATCGCAGACAAGCTATCCTGGATGGACGCCGAAATCCCTCCGACACAAAGCAATCAAGGACATGGACATTGAAAGTGAGTACAGTACAGACACCGACCGCAGTGATAAATACCTTTTCTCTCCTCCCAATTCTCTTAGTTTCAAATGGACGGCTTTGAACACCCCGCGCTCTGCCAATACACAGCAGTTTCAATTACCCTCTCCTAAGCAAACCATGACTCCTGCCTCAATTTCCGAAGACAATATCTCGCAAAATAGCTCGAGCAGCGAGGAAAGCGGATTGGTGAAAACAAATCTGTCGGAGAGAGATGAGGATTATGACGAAGATAGTTCGTCCCCCGATTCGTCGGTGGAAGTTCCCGTGGCGCCAAAACGAAGGAAGAAGCCTGCGGCCTTGACGAAGGAAGCGCGAGCGGCTTACACGCTAATGCAGCTGAAGATGGCAGATGCAACACTGCGAGAAGGTGCATGCCGTACCAAACGCCGACGCGCTTCTTCCTAGACCGCCCATATAAAATGACCAGATGAAAGAACGCATAGGAGTACGTATTGATGTTCATGAGTAATGCAGACTTGGGGAAATATCGATCTTGGGTTTGGACTGATCAGAGATACTTTTTGCTTGGAGATGCTTGTACTTGATAAAGCATTGGTCACTCAGTGTACGATAGAAATCATAGAGTAACGAAAGATGAAGGCACGATGCTAAGAAGGACAAGGATGGAACGAAATACTGGATTTGACTTGTTCTGTGTTATGTAGTTAGTCAGTCAGTTCATGTGTAGGCTCGTTCCTGAAACCCACAGGTAGAAATAGCCCAAGCTCAGCCATGGCAGTACTGAAGTGAATAATAACTGGAAAGAGTCGTAGATGCTTTGAGAGCGTACTGGTTGGGCCAGGTCATTGCCACATGCGAAAGCTGTCGCGTAGTCTGATCGACTGTTTCAACGACCAGGCGCATAACATCGTTGGCGTCGTTATCGACCTGTGATGCTAACAGAACACGTACTCTCTGGTCCCCACGTAGTTGCAGATGTTTATCTTGCATTAGGCTATGAATGGAAAAGCTTGCATTTCAGTTTTTGTGCGAGCGCTTGCCGCGGACTTGATAGCGTCTACCTTGAAACAAGAAACATGTAAAGCCTGCTGCAGATTACTCTCTAAATCTAATTCTATGTTGACCGCGAGCGACCTCATAAGGATCGAACAAGGATGTGGAAGAGCCTCCGTATCGTCTCCCACCTCTTGGTGTACAGATCATCTATTAAAGCGGTACAACAACCACTCGATTCACCTCGTGCCTACATCCCTCTTCGCGAAATGTAATCTTGTCATACATGCGGTCAACCTTCATTAGTCAACTACTTTATCTGCACCGTCTTGATGATCTGATCTTTATGATCCACCGGCCTGTCATTCCAAGCTAACTCTTCTGCATCCCGCTCACCACCGGCTGCAACCGTAACCGAATAACCCCCCAGCTCAAGATCTCCCTCGCTCCCACTCTTTTTGCCATGTCCCCACTGCGTATCCCCAGTCGCAATGCGCTCTTCACTCTCACTTCGGATGTACCCATCTTTATCATAGTTGCGTCGACGCACAGTGCTGGGCCCGACGCCACTGCGAGACTTGAGAGGGTATCGATTCGAGTTACCTCCGATGGTGGGCTGCTTGAAGGCGCCAAGGTGGAAGATGCGGGAGATTAGTGGCCAAAGGTGAGGAACGTTGGCGACGATCACAGCAGTTGCCGTTTCGCCAGCGTACCAGTTCATGTAGATGAGGGAGCCCCAAGGAGCGGTGAAGTTTTCGATGCGGTTGAGAAGTGCGCAGAGGATCTGCAACGAGGCGATTCGGATCAGAAGATCCGGTTCAAGAGGGGGAGAGCGACAAAACAAGCAATGGGGATGCTTACTACCAGACCACCGAGACTAAAGATGCCCACGAGAATTAACTTCCTGTGTAGAGATTAGGACTGGCCGGTGATTTTGAATGAGGATCCAGAGGGAAGGATGCTACCTCTTAAGGGGCACTTGTGCCTTGAGGACGAGTGGGATAGGCAGGCACAACATGACTGCGTCCGACGAGATGTTCCAACAAGCATCGTTGATCATGTGGCTCCTGTAAGTGGCGCATTGTTCTGTTGAGATCGAGAGATATCAGTGGTTCGCTGCTCGCTAGTTCTTGAAGAAGGGGCCCAGGGGAAAGAGAGGATCATACGATGTTCTGCATCAGGTGGGATCATGTCCCAATATCTCTGGAACGGACGACACCAAACTGTGAAATAGCATATTATGACGACGACGTAGCCAAGAGCTACGTACCCGGCCACTATCATGACCGCACGATGGTACTTTGGCAATCCTTTCCTAACTCGTTGTAGAGATGTCAGAATGCTTCTTTACTTTCTTTCATCTTTTCCCCCTCCAACGGCTGTCATCAGGACGCTGTTGGTGCCTTCCAATCGCCCAAGTCCCGCATATATGGTCCGATCTCGTCGCACAAGGGGAAGACTCACGTCATGTTGGAATAGAGTATAAGCAGGCAAGCCTTGCAGCCCCAGACGCAGGAGACTTTGCAAACCTCCATGGCAATCGCCCACTTGGACCCCAAAATCGCCTCGTCAAATTGCTGCTTGGTCCAGCCTGCCACTTGGTCTGCAGTCACGTAGTTGTTGCCCCAGATAATATTCGTGTAGATAGAAACGACAACAATAATGAAGCAACACTGTTGTTATCATACATGTAGACGATCAGCCAGCCGTTCAACATGAGCAGTTTCATCGTTCGAAAGAGAGAAGCGGATCAAAACGTACGATGACCAAGCCCATCAGATAGTCATCAATCTGGAACTTGAATGAACCGAGCAATATCCTGCGCGAGACTCTGTTGCAGCAATCATAGTTTATTAGCCGACGGTTTCTCCTGGGTGCGGAGGGGATGATGGTGTTGTCTTGGAAGGATGGTTGAACGGGGAAACGTACATTCTGCATACAAATACGAAGAGGACGACGACCAGGAGCACCCAGCACTCAGTGGTTATCGAATCTCCGGCCGCCATGGTGACGGCGGAGTATGCCACGCGCGCTGGGAAGGCAGTGGAGTCTGCGAACAAGACGCGATGAATGCTTTCAGGGTAACATGGGTGGATACTGGTTGAATTGATTGGTTTTCACCGGGGAATTCCCGTACAGCGTTTTCGAGATGGTAGGAGAGTGATGAAGTATGCAACAGAGAGAAGGGCGGGTGAGGCCTGGTTGGAAGGCATCTTTGTAGATACATAGATATTCGCCATTCCTAGTCCCCTGTCCATATCGAGTACCTGAGCGTGCTGAGATAGACTCGAGTTCAGATCAGTCCGTGCGGGTCAGCCTTCACCAGGGATGCAGGGATGATGATCGCGCCCCCTGCTGAGAAGGTATCACAGTACCTTATATTGGATGTTGGATGGGATCCTTGCCACTGTTGCTTCGATCAACAATCGTCTCTCCGACTCGGTGTGAATCACAGTGGGCGAGAAATCGCTACGCTGCCTTTTTCCCAGTGTTGGCATGTCTGCAGATTACGGTTTAGAGCGCTGCCCGAATGAGCTGATGCTGGTTCTTTAGAGTCCATTTCCTGGAGTCTCTGGAGTATCGACAACGTACATCTGTAGACGAAGGCATGAATGTGCACTTACTACCTTACTTTGGTGGCTATCGTGAGGCGGTATGGTGGTACAGCCATGAATGGGAGGTGATAGCGCTAAAAACGGAAACGGAAGAAGCTCACAAGCTAAGGTAAACTGACCCAGTGGGGAAAACCGGAAAGCGGAAACCAGAAAGCCAGCGTCGTCTAGCGCGGAACTCCGTCCATGTCCAAGTTGCGAAACGCTAAAGTACTGGTACCTTACGTGGACATCTCTGGGAGCTTCTAACTTACCTCCGAGATATCTTATCCTAACATATATCTATCTGTATCAGCATGACCAACCAGTTCAAAGAACACATCGACCAGTACTACACTCGCCGCAACGAATCTTTTCAATCGCGCACCAGCAAGCTACGACTTGTCTCGAGTCTCAAAAGCCTTCCATGAACAGTTTAGGTACCTTACCCTGACATTCCTTAGTCTTGGCTTCGAGAATTAGCGCGGCTCGGAATGTTGGTCGACGTGTCCCGACAACGGGGAAGACGATCCCGAAGACGGAAGACGGTCTCTTGGCTGCTAGTCTGTGTACAGTACCCCGCACTAAGTCTTCGCGTAAATCGCGAAAACATGTTAAATCGCGTACCTTCAAAACAACTCATCTTCTTCAACTGCATCCACAATGCTCAGAAGGGCTCCGTTAACTTCAATTTC
>JAABUI010000346.1_pt1 | contig 41253 bp, 42 predicted proteins | sample 5559111 | NCBI WGS metagenome assembly JAABUI01 (sample SAMN10711870, study PRJNA513365) | rock metagenome | isolation source: Antarctica rocks | place: Antarctica: Victoria Land, Buttleship Promontory | reverse complement strand
TAAGGACCTAGAAGCGGTCTAAGTAGGCGAGGCTAACCTCCTCTATAAAGAAGACGCTAAGGTATAGATTATATATAGACGGGGACTATATATAGATTAGACGCGAACCCTATAAACTCTTAGTATTCACGTATAGTATCCTACCTATATTTAACGGCTACCTTTAATACGTAATAACTATAACGATAAATAACCCTAGCACAGCGTATATCTACTGCGCAAACCCTACTTTCTAACTTAGACCCAAATTCTCTATATTATAGGCACTCCGAGGCTGTATATAGAGGTTGCAAACCCTAAAGAACTTATATATACGGAACTTACACGTAGTGTAAGATTACTAAGTAGATCCGGCTAATAGATTCCTTAGAATCTAAGGAATTTACATAAACTCTATACCTTTTTAGTATTAGGGTATAGAATTAGTATTTAGAATTTACTATAGAGACCGATACTAGAGATAAGTAAACGCGTTCGGTAGTATATAAGGACTAACGGAGCTATCTACCTAGAGCCGATTATAATCTAGTATAATATTCTTCTAATCGTAGGGAAGATTCTTATACTTCTTTATAACTAATTTATATACTCTTACCGCTTTCGCTATATTATTATTAACCTTAAATCTAACTCGAGAAAAATCTAATTTATTCGGCTAGAAGAAAGAGGGGCCTAATTATATAGAGACTTTAGTATATAGATCTCGATATATATCTTTTTTAGTCTATTTAGAAGTATATATAATAGTTATCTATAGAGATTCTCTTAATAAAGTAAGGCGAGTAAGTTTAAGATCTCTCGCGTAATATTATTAGTACCCGATAATTACTATATTAATACCTTTACGAGTTCTACAATATTTCAGACTATTATACCTTTTCGTTATAGCCCTTTAACCGTTTTATAAGTCTAATTTAAAAGTCTAAGTCGGAATACTATAAATATATCCCGGTATATATAGCTAGTCTAGTACTAGTACTAGAGACTTTCTACCTTACTAACCTTACGAGTTCTTTAGTATTCTAGACTTTTCTACCTTTAATTTATAGCCTATATTATACTATATAAGTCGTAATACGAATACCCTAGTAGGGTACTTATAGTCGGACTAATACTAGTATTAGAAACTCTCTACCTTAGTAAGTTTACGACCCCTTAAGTATTCTAGATTATTATTACGTTATATAATAGCTCTTATTATACTCTATAAGCCTTAGATAGAAGACTAAGTCGTAATATTACTATCTAAGTACGGTAAGTATAGTTAGAGTACTATTAGTACTCGAGACTTCTTACCTTAGGATCTTTACGAGCTCTTAAGTACTCTATATTATTATTACGTTATATTATTACTCTTCTTATACTTAATAAGATATATGTTAAAAGTTAATAGATCCTTATAATAGTTATAGTCCGCTAGGTAAGGTCGGCGTATTAGTAGTAGTAATAACTTCCGACCTTAATATCTTAGCGAGTTTCTAAGCTATTTAGGTAATTTTTCTTTTAGATTATAGCTATTCTACGCCTTATAAAACGCGCTTACTAGCTTAGGTAGAGTTGCTACTATTTATAGTACGTTATCTAAGGTACGAGTGAGTACGTACTAATATCGTTAATAACTTTAGTATTTTCTATCTAACTCGACTAAAAACTAGCGCATCTTATAGCCCGTAATCTAATTAGCCGAAAACTAGTCTTTTAGTAAATTTTATATAACTAGAAACTTAAAGGAACGAGCCCGAAGAAGTATACGTACCTTTAGCGGTCGATTATCCGCTAGGGTCTAAACTACTAAAAAATCTAGATATTCGGGACTTAATAACTTTACTAATACTAGGCCGTTTAAGGAACTTTTTTCGTAAGTTTAAAGCGCTGAGTTAGCGCTTTATAGCGTACTAAAAATTATTTTCCTAGCTTAAAAATCGAGGTAGATTTCTATCGTATAAAGATCTAGCTAGAAATCTACCTAATATATAGCGCTCCCGCGCTGGAAATCTAGGTAGATTTCTAGGGAGTATAGTATTAGATTATTAGTAGACTTAATTAAAGCCTATTATATACTTTATAAGATATAGATTAAAAGTTAATACTCCTTAGTAAAATATAAGGGGCGATAAGTATAGTCGGAATATTATTAGTAGTAATAACTTCCGACCCCTATATCTTAGCGAATTCTTAGCCGATCTAGGTTTTTTTTTTTTATAATAAAGCTAATTTTATACTCTTTAAACTCTTTAAAGACGCTAACGTCTTAGCGATACTATTTTTAGTACCTTACCTAAGGTCCGCGTACCTATACCCTACTATCCTTAATAACTTTAGCGTTCTCTATCCGACTCGGCTAAAGATTAGCGCGTCTTATAGCCCGTAGTCTAAATAGTCGAAATTCTATCTAAATATGAATTTTATATAGCTGAAAACCTAAAGGAATAAGGTAGAAGAACTGCGCACACCTAGCGCCGTCAATCCCGCGTCAGGGTCTAACTACCAAAAAGTCGCTAACTTCACGGCTTAATAACTCCATAAATAATAGTTCGTTTAAGTTGAAAAATTTATGAATTTAAAGTGCTTAGTCGGCGCTTTAGAACGCGCTAAAAATTATAAGGATCGGCCTATAAATGATATAGACCTCCGGCTGTTAAACTAAGAAGTAGAAGTCTACTTAGCTTTTAGCGCTCCCGCCCTAGAAGTCTATATAGCTTAATCGCAACCCGCCTAAAATTAGGTCGGGTCCGGGCCGGGTCCGGGTCGGGTCCGGGTCGGGTCCAGGGGGGTAGAACCTAACCTGACTCCCGACCCAACCTGAACCTAACCTAAACCTGCGCAGGTTCACCCGACCTGTTAACTTTTTCAAGTTAGGAAACTCTAAGGCGGCAAAGTACTCTACGACTTGCCTCGGCTCCTCAGATCTACTGGGATCGCGTTGTCTCTTTCATCCACCTATTCATACCTTACTACACTGACCGTGTCACCCTAAACGTATTTCCGAACTCACTCAGGCTATGGTTAAGAGAATCAATGGGCGCAGTAGATTCAAGGCTCCCAAGGCAACCATCTCAGACCTCCAACAGAATGCCGACCTTTGGTACCAAATTCAGGTCCTCCTCTACGATCTCACCAACTTGGGCTGCAACCATTTATCAGAGAGGCGGCTCTCGGCGACCACGAATGAGCTGTATATCAGCATGCCCTACTTCACGGACTCCGAGGCCACCACAACCCGCCCAACGCTTGTTGATAATGACCTTATACTTGAGGACACAGACATCCAGGGTGAGATATACTGCCAAGGCATTACTCCTTGTCAGGGCTTAGTTACCGTTGAGAATGCTATACACCAAAGATTGGTGGATTTCTTCGAAAAGCGCAAACCCAGCGGCGACGCCAGGCCCTGTGGACCCCACGACATGGTACCGATCTACGTGGGCGTATTTGGCATCGAAAAGAACGTTCTGAGAGAAATTCCTGAGCCGCTTACGCAGGTCTGGTGTTGGAGACTTCATGACTAGAGAGCCGAGCGAATTGAGGGATGCTAGAAAGGGCAGGGAGACAAAAGGGAAGAAGGGCAAGAAAGGCTATTAGGTGGTTGGAATGGTCCTCCTGACGGTTGGTCTATTACTCCAGATTTCAATCGCATTGTGTGAAGGACGGGTCGCTTCGTTGTCTGTGGATTCCACCGGCAGCTAATTACCGTTGCGACAAAGCCTCCATTTCGGCTTACCTGTCGTCCGCACCCTTGCTTGGGGCAATAACTTCCGGATCAAAACCTTCTCATGACTTGAACCAGTTCCTCCCAGCCTTTGGTGTCATGTCATCATCATGGGCGCAGGCTGCACGGACTACGAGCGACTCTTACTCTAAGACACTTCGAGGCGAACAGTGTCGCACAACACTACTGGAGAGGAGAATCCATATCGAGGCTCTAGAAGCCACTGCACGCCTTTATGATGTTCCAATCAGTGCGAACCATGGCTGACGACCCCCTCTGCCTCGCTTTTGAGTCTTATTGAGGCTGAATTGAGGTACGATACAAGGTCGCAGCAAGAGGCGATGAAACTTAGGGATCACAAACCAACTCACTCATGTAACATTTCCGACGGTGGCTGTCTCTCCCGGCAATTTAATGGATTATACAGGTTCTTCATTGCAAGAGAAATATCGTCTAAAAGCTCCGGTTTAGCGATGGCATCGAGCGCCAATGCATAACATTTAGAGGATAGAGAAATCTGATTTTGGATCAATCCTAAAGATTGTTCCTTCAGACTGTACGGAGTAATGTTCTGGGGTCATTCGTCTAATTACAGGACTCAAAATCCCTCTGGGTTGCCAGAGGAATATCACACGCGGACAATCTGGCCATACGCGCTTTTCCCTCGTCACACCACGTTGACTTTCTTTCCTGGCCACACTGCCCAAGCCCCACTAATGCACAGCTTCATTCCCCCAGCTATCCAAAGCGGAATTTGCATCTTGCCTGTGCCTTCAGCAATAAAGCCTCCTGCGATCGCGCCGCTAAGGATTGAAAAGAAAGCTAGAATTCTTCGATTTCTTTTGACGTTCTTTGTCAGAGAGCTCAGAACCGCCTGATCTACGGCAATGTCATGCAACATGCTCGTCAGAACTACCGTTGGAATCTCCGCCAAACCGAGCGTACGGCTTTTGACGATCTGTCCCGCACTTTGGAAAGAAAGCAATGCTATAGGCAGAAGTTGTTTCCAATCAATGTCATCAGGAATGGCGTCAAGGTTCCCCTCTACAACACCTGCGTGTATCACTGCGGCGGTCACCAGGACGATCAACGCTTGAACGAGAAAAGAGGAAACCAAGGTTGAGCGACGGAGCGGACCGAGTATGCGAGAGGATGTGCTGAATACGAAACACCCAAGACAGAACATGATGATTGAAAGGAGGGACTTGGCCCATCCAAAAGGTTTTGACGTATCATGAGGTGTCGATCCGCCGAGGCCAAGGAAAATTGTGTTGCCCTAACGAGTGATAAGTAAGAGCCTCATGAAGAAAGCAAATGCAAAGAATTTGATATCACCGTTTGCATTGATACGAAAGTCCCATATGCATTATAGATTGTGCTGTCGACGAAGCCGGAAATCAAGCAACAGGTCAACAGGAGTACATCCGCATGATTAGTGGATACCTCTGTGGAAAAATGCCTCTTCAGTCTCCTAGTGATATGATGTTCTGGTACTGGTAGTGCTGACGGAATGGTTGACCTCTCAAGATCCTGATCGTTCATGTTCTTCAGTCTCGGGGTATATGCCTCCATTTGGGACTCGACAGATTATGGAAAGCTCAGTACCAGATTACTTAGCTAGATCTATTAATGAAGACGGCTTACAAGAGACCGATCGAAGCAATGAGGGATTTAAATATGCCTACTCCAGATTGCAAAACGTTCATCCTCCCGATGACGCGCTCAACCGATGATGCAGCTCCTCAAAAATTCGGGGCATTGTAAGGGCCGTAGAAAGGTACTTTGGCACTCCTCGGAAAGCCCGAACCACGCAGCTCGATGTACGGACAGATCACGATGGTAGCATGCAGAGCCAAGCTCTGATCCTCCAAGAAAAATCCAAAAGATCTTGGGGGCTTTTCTCTTGGCGAACGACAATCTTCCTACCGACCACGTGGGATTGGTTCCCACGGTCGTTTTCTACTGACTCGTATTTCTTCCTGCCGATTGAGTCTCCACCCACCCATCTTGGAGATGCACCTCGACGACAGCATGACTATCAGAGTGGGATCCGGGCCGTCGGAGAGTGAGATCCGGGCCGTCGGAGGGTGGGGGGCTGTGTAGCTTGGCTCTGCAGCCAAGGCGGAGCTTTTTGCTAGCCTAAAAGTCTGGCGGGAGTCTTTGCGGAAGCTACTCCGACTAGAACAACGCTATCCCTTTCCTTGTGCACGGGTGGTACACGCTAAGCACTAGCGCATCCGAAGCAATCTGGCTAATCTAATTAGTCCACTCTACTCTTAGCAAATTTCTAAATCATCAACAGATCATAGGTGCGATAAATTAAGTCTCTGACATCGTTCCGGGTACGCTAGTACTTAGCGTGTACCACCCGTGCACAAGGAAAGGGATAGTCTGGACTTTTGTCTCCGCTGCCAGGAGAGCGGAAATAGACCGTATCCTAGCGTCGATGATACAAGGTACGATTATCAACGGACTCATTAATGGTGTCGGAGACAGTTTCCCAAAGGTGTTAATTAGTGAGCCGAGGTTCGACCCAGCCCAGGGAATCTGCTCAGTGTTAATCGATGAGGCTCGCAGAATTGGACTGCATGGCAACAAGCGGCAGACTCCAGGGTGGATGGAGAACTGAGGCACGACATTGTTGCCACAAAGCATCGCTTCGGTCTATCGGCAATTCCCCCAATAAAGGAAGACTGATGATGAAATATCGAAAAGTTAAACCGCCACTAGTCCTGTCAATTTATTACAAGGGTAGACGGTCCATGCAGCATGTTCATTCAATTAATTCGTCATCATCGCTGCATTTGTGTCCTGACCATGTCACAACCGACTTGCAGAGCTCCGTGCTCGGAGTGCGTGTAGTCCCAATAGATCTCCAAGTACAGATCTTATCAAAGCCAAGATCTCTTCTTGGACTCGCAGGAACTCAGCCCGCCATCCCGTCTCAGATGGAGACGTTTAGCATTGGCAACACTCTTGAGTAGAGCAGTCCATTATGGTATGCCAAGCAAGCACTACCTATCTTCTACATGGCTTTGACTTTCTTGCGCGACTCTCGAACCTTCCTCTAATTCGGTGTTTCAGATACCTAGGTTCTCTGCCTCTGCAGATCCATCTTAATGGTGATAAGCTTACGCGTGCGAATGATATGAGGCCCTCCATAACGTGCTCATCTCGCCGCGTGTAAGCCATCAGGATAGCCAAGACCACTGGGATCCCGACAATGGATTCATGCACTCAAGTTGTGTCCTATCACACTGGGACATTGTTCCGATCAACGTCTCGTTGGGACAACAAACCAGCCATACTCAGTCCAGTCTCAACAAACAAAGCTTGATTGAAGCGGGGAAGGGACGCTTGGCGGTTCGGGAGTAAGGAGGTATTCGGAGAACCTAAATTGCAGATTTGGTAATCACAGATATATAATACAAAGTGGAGCCTCGATCTGCTCATCAACTATTCTTACACTCCAGCCTTGAGCTAAGGTTTCAACAGTCCCAGGCCTTGACCTTACAGTACCTTTGCATCGAACTCAATGTTTCTAACCTTAACCCCTTCAAAGCAACATTCAATGGAGGACAGCCTTGTACCACGGCCAATGGAAAGTGTCTCCTTGAGCGTGGCCGTCAAACCGCTTCCCAATAATCTTGCGTCTGACGATATAAGTCAATCGCTGGCCGAAAGCTTGAAGGGAGTGCCGATGCATAACAAGATCTCTACGAGCCAAAACAATGAGGTATTGCTAGAATTCAACCCAGAGGAAACTACCGTGCCAGTCTCGTCGAGTACTTGCCTCACGGAAAGCATTCCCGCGCCTCTCGCGAAGACCGAGATTGAGGACCAGGTTCTGCCTCCTGGCAGGAACTCCAACCAGGATCAAGTAGCTACAGGTCCAATTGCTGCCACGAACCCTACAGATGAAGATGTTCTATTACCAGCTACAAGATTAAGGCGTCGTCTTGCAGACACTAGTGACCTCATCGTTTGCCCAGGCGTCTATGATGGGTTTTCTGCCCGTATTGCTCTAGCCATTGGCTTTGACGCACTATACATGGTAAGAAGCCTACGCCACCGTTTTCTCCATGTACAACTGCTAACAATACCCAGACAGGCGCAGGTACCACTGCGTCTCGCCTTGGCCAGCCAGATCTTGGTCTTGCACAGCTAGCCGATATGCGAGCGCAGGCCGACATGATCGCCAACTTGGATCCCTGGGGAACACCAGTGATTGCGGACATGGATACGGGTTACGGTGGTACGTCAAATCTTTTCACCCTACTCTCATTCCTCCCTGCTGAGAACCATCAGGCCCGAATACCATAGCTCTAGCAGTCCAACAATACATCCGTGCCAATGTCGCGGGCTTTCATATCGAAGACCAGGTCCTCACCAAACGTTGCGGTCACCTATCTGGCAAGAAGGTCGTCAGCACAGACATCTATCTGTCCCGCATCCGAGCTGCCAAAGCTGCCAAAGACAAAGCCCGCTCTGACATCGTACTCATCGCTCGAACCGATGCCAATCAACAGCTAGGTTATGACGAATGCATTGCTCGCCTGCGAGCAGCTTTCACCCTCGGCGCAGACGTGGGATTGCTTGAAGGATTCAAAAGCAAGAATCAGGCGGCACAAGCTGTCAGGGATCTCTCTCCTTGGCCATTGCTCCTGAACATTGTCGAGAATGGGCATAGCCCGTTGATCACCGCTGACGAGGCGCGCGTGATGGGTTTCCGCATCATGATCTTCTCCTTTGCCGGGTTGATCCCTGCCTATGGGGCTATCAAAGGGGCGTATGAGAAGCTAAAGATCGAAGGCGTCACTGGAATTCAAGGCAGTGGTATCACTCCCAAGAGCATCTTCGAGGTTTGTGGCTTGGGCGAGTGCATGCGGGTCGATGAAGAAGCTGGAGGAGAGGACTTCAAAGGTGGTGTTTGAGGACAGTGTCAGCGGGTGGGTTCTTGCTAAAGAGAGGATCGTAGATTGAGGAATGATGAGTATTCCATTGCGCATCAGTTGGTTGCCTGTGATATTGTGAAATATTCGATCATATATAGAGACGGCGTACACGAAACCAACTGCATATCATCTAGATAGTGTTGCAAGCTTACCGGGGTTCGCGATGATCGAGATGCTTTGTGAGTCTTTGGTACTAGAACATGGTCTGTGTGGGGCAACTCCCAGGCGGAATTTTTCGTCAGGAATGTGGGGTACATTTCCGTTTGCGGCATCCATATTTGGCTCGTTGACTTCAACAAGTCTAGATTTCAGAATGACAAAGGTCAATCGCAAGCAGCGATTACACTGTAGAAAATGACGAGCTCATCTGAGACATTCCAGGTAACACTCCAGCGTTGGACGCCATTTGTTGCGAGAGGGAAGCTTCTGTTATGGGCCTGAGGCTCAGGCGTACGGCATGGCGTTTCACAGAAGCTCAGACCCATGGATCCCACTTCCCTAAGAAGTCCAATCATTTGTGTACGCCGCATCCGATACGAAAAGTTCTCTCGGTCTCGAACAGCACAATGATCTCTCTGTAAGACTCCATCCCTAGCGTAAGGAGGTGTTACTATACATTGGCGCATACCCGCGCCAGAAACATCGGAGCACCCCTGTTCACAAGATGGAATGATCACAGGATGTCAAACATGAGATTATTCTCCGTTTTGGTGGTTTTTGGCTCTTCTGTATTTGCCGGTCCAGTAAACAATTGCTCGTGCCCTCAAGTGGATTGTACTGCTAAGGCCACGCTATCGGTACGTTCATACTCTAGATTCCATAGCTCGGAAGTTCGAGACATGCTGATGCCAGCGCATAGAATTGCAATTGCCTCAATTTTTGCTGCGCTGCTGAAATCGGGTCAAAGGTTAGGGACAAAGGGCTTGAATTTTTTCTTTTACCGATTGCAGGCGTTAATGATCCGCGAGCTAGTCATGCGTCGCAACAATAGCTCCGATTCAGACTTCGCCTGCCATGACCAACCTTTCCACAACAATGTTCACTACCGCGAGGTCATCGAATCCGAAATCCACAACGATCCCGTCAACCATAAACGTCGCCTCTAGCATCTCGCAGTCTAGTAGTCAGCGGTCGACTAAACATTCAGCGCTTCCAACCTCCAAGTCGGTTACAAGCATCAAGTCTTCATCACGGGCGCTCAATACCAGTATTTCAGGCCTCAGGTCGGCATCAATGACTGCACCTAAAACCTCCACAGGCAGTGTTTCACGTCTCAGATCATTGTCGACAGCTGTTTCGACTGGAACATATAAAGCCAGCACTTCACCTCTCAGAATAGTGCCGAGCGTTTCAATGGGATCCATGAAACGCAGCACCTCGACTCTCAAATCAGTATCAAGTGTTTTATCCAGCCCATTCAAGACTAGCATTTCGTCTTTCAGAACGGTATCAGCTGTGGAATCGCTTGACTCAGGATCTTTAAGCACCGTCTTCACCGTGAAATCCGTTTCGAGAAGTCAGCATACGGAGGTTTCGACCACGGCCGAGAAAGGCAAACACAGCAAGTCTTCTCAATTACCCGAAACAAGTTTTCCGATTCACAGCTCGAGATCAACACCTAAGACCTCAGCAACCTCTTCGCGATCCAAACAATCCATGACCATAAGCCAAGAGTCCCAGTATGCCAAGCATTCTGAGTCTCCGAAACGGTCTGAAACGAAGAGCGTCGTGAAGACTTCATCTACAGTATCTAAGTTTACCATCTCAATACCCAAACAGTCAACGTTCTCCACAGGCGTCCCAGCCCGGGAATTGTCATTGACCTCACCTACGATCAGTCGCCCGACTCCATCGGCAGGATCGTCAAGCAGCAAATCGAAGTTGGTAGCGACTCTTACGCACAGGTCCTCACCTAAGCCCAGTCGTACCCAATCTTCAACAGTGAAGTCTGCAGCGCGCCACGTCGTCACTTCCACCTGAGTCAAATTCTTGATATTAGATATCTCCAAGACCATTGCACAAGGAGCAGCATGATCACCTTACGTTACAACATTCATTTCGCGGCTTCCTCAGGGTCCAGCTGCCCATCTCATTTGGTACCTTGTGTAATCAATGTGCCGCGTCGTCCTTTGGCAAGAGGCCATCTTGCTTCATGGTTCCATTTGGTGGGAGAACTTCTCTCTTCAGTATTCAGGTCTCCGAAGTCTTGCATCTCTTCACTCTTGAAATTTTATCAGCAGCTGGTCGCCGGGCAGGCAACTATAGACCCTAAATCTTGTCATGGTAAAATTCTTGAAAATATGTCTCAGCCATTTGTGAATGAGATATTTGGATCACCCAGCAGGATATCTACGCAAGAGATGTGACCTAGCAGGGCTGCACTGCCTAAAGCTGTCTCTCCCTCCAGATTTGACGCATTGACTTCTGCCCCGTGTCTTAATAACATTTGCACCATTTTCTTTGACCCATATTTGGCCGCCTTTAGTAGCGCTGCATCTCCGCGGTTATCAACCAAATTGACTTTTGCGCCCTTCTCAAGTAGCATTCTCGTCAAATTCAGGTAGCCATTCTTCACTGCGATCTGGAGTGCTGTCTCCCCACTCGCGCATGTTGCATCGCCATACTTACCGCGCGCGTCTCGGAATTCTGCTATCGTCTCCGGGCCCTGAGAGTCCGCCGTGTTCGTATGCGCAAAGCCTACATAGTCCACGTCTGCTCCAAGCTCTAACAGAGAGTGGAGTGCGCGCTCATCCCCAGTATCACAAGCAATTTGCAGTGGAGAATATCCCCGCGCGTCCACAGCATTGATGTCTGCCCCATTCCGAAGCAGCAGTGTCGTCATAGGAATATCCTCGCAATCGTTGAGAGCGAGGCTTATGGCAGTGTCTCTCCAAGAGAAGGCTTTTCCAGAGAGCTCGGCTCCGTGTTCGAGGAGGAATGTCACGACCTCCTCATGCCCTTTGATGATGGCATAATACAATGGGTTGAATGGCGTCAGCATTCTCGCGGCGACCTGTTGTCTCATTTGTACATTAAGTATGTGCTTCAAGCCAAAGAAGGCAGCAATGCACATATCTGATATTGTGATCATCTTCTTGTAGCCATGTATCTTAGAGAAAGAGAGGCCCATGAATTTCAAAGAATTCCTGAGCTTGGTCTCCTGGGCAAGGAAATCCAGAATGACCGTTTCGAGAATCGTTTCGCCTGGACCACAGACATGATGCCCCCAGTTTTGCGCGGCATATTCAAAAAAAGAGTAGCGGTCTCGCTCGGTAATGCGATCCTCGTCACTTTTGTACGGCTCAACAAATTCGTCAAGCAAAAGATATGTGAGACATGTTTGGGTGATTTCTATTTGAGCATTGGGAAATTGCTCATGGCGAACGCGTTCGAAATACTCCTGAGTCGTATAATGAACTAGACGAATCACTTGGCTTTCCTCGTCAACGGTAACGAGGCCAGCACAGACAGAGACTAAGATCTGCTCATCGGTAATAGCTTCTTCGTCGAAGGTCTTTTCTCCAGGTTCTATAGCGAGGGCATGCTGAAGTGTAGTCACTGTAAGAGACCGATGAGCGTAAGAAAGCCATGACAAGATGCGGTGTGATCGATGAACAGATGTAATGTCTTGTTTTCGGATCCTCCGAAGGGCATTTTCATAGGTTTGGTCTAGTTCGCTGGGTAGATCGAGAATATTTGTGCGCAATTGCTTTTTGTTATGCGCCTCTGCGAGGGCATTTAGATGCAGCTCAGCGAGCAGAAACCTAGCAAGCATTACTGCCATCAGCCTATCCTTATCTAAGAAAGACAGGATACTCACATTCCTTGTGCATTTCTTACGATTGTCTCAAGTATTTCCCTTGTCAGAGGGTCATCATTTCTCGTCCAGCCCGCAAGTCGATCATCTTCTTGAAGCCTTGCCGCAGTAAAGACCGAGATGTCAAGCTCACTTGCACGTATTTCCATCTCCGCTGTGTCTTCAAAAGCTTTCAAGGTCCCTATGGAAGGACGCGATGTAACCATTAGATGTAAATATGGTTTCAATATCGATAGCTTCCGGAGCAACGAGTTCCTCATCTGAGTGGATAATTCATCGAGAGCATCGATAACAATAAAAACGCGTTTGAGAGCCTTGACCTCAGATAAGAGTAGAGACATAATGTCATCTAGCGCAGGTCGCGTGCGCTTCATTTGATGATTGTAATAGAGGTCGCTCAACTCATCAGAGATCGTCGGTCTCGCTAGCGCTACCTGCTTAAGGATACTCTCAAAAATGCTGAGGGTCGATTGGGTGTTTCTTTCCTCATAGCTGCAGTACACACAAGCCACGGCCGACTCAGACATATCAAACGAGGTTTTCAGATGATCCACGGCAACGGCTGCAAGGATTGTTTTGCCAGCACCAGGTATACCTCTACACCACAAACTCTTTGTCGGACCTGCCGCCCAGTCCTGGAAGAGCGAATGGTCAATCAGCCAGGTTCCAGTACCGGGATAGCGTCGATTGAGGACATCGCTCTGCTTAGCCTCAGTGTTGTGGCTCGACAGCCATTCCACAATGGTACGGTCCTTGTCGCGTTGCTGTCTCTGCCAACCCTGAATCCTCCATTGTTCTTCATGATCAAGAACGCTCTTTTCAGCTCGATGAATATCATTTGCTATGGAACTGTATAATGCTCTCAATTCGCCGTGGTTTCGTTTACTTCGCTCAGAAAGTTCAAGTACAGCGTTGTTACCGGAGTCCACACTCTCCTTGATGTCTCGGATATCTGCCCCAGCAATACGGACGTATTGTTCTACAGCACTGATAATGGTCTGCTGGTCAGCGTGGACAGCCTCCATGAAAAGTGTTTTGCTGTGGTTGAGCGCAGCAAAACATCTCTTTAGCTTCGAATCAAAACGTGCCCCGACGATGTAATCTCCCAAAGACTTCGTACGCCTCAAATGGTCTTCCAATACTTTCAATACATTCTTACAATCATTCAGAGACCCTCCGAGGTATTCTAAAGCCCTCAAGCGCGCTTGATCTTCTTCGCATATCTCTAGATGCGTTTGTAAATTTTTGATGGACGCGTTGAAGGAATATAGAGTGACTTGCATGGATCTGAGCTCTTCTGACGAATGTTGAGAGGGTCCTATGTATTTGCTACTAAGCTTCAGGCATTGACCTGTTAATTGCACCACAGTGATAACGCTACTGATAATACCGAGAGCGCTCGCACGGTCCATGGCTAGTCAATTTTGGAGCCAAATTCAAGTGTCACACTTTTCTCTTACAAAGTTATGTCGGGTACAAAGCCGGACAGGGCGAGGCCAGCCACCTAATTAGGCCGGTATCATTGGAAGAGGCACGTGGCTTTTTCACGATCGCTGACCGAAGCTGGGATTTTTGCTAACAAGAATGGATGTATGAGCGCTGACCAATGAGAAGCTGAAAATGATGAATGCTCACTGGGTTTCTTAGACAGAAAGAAAGGACAGATCGATTCCATGGCACGCTAGTAATCAATCACGGACGGGCCGAGCTAATTTTTTCCCAACTAGCGTCTCGCGCCAATGTTTTTAAAAACAACTGTACCCGTCCCTTGGTGCGCGAATCACTTAGGCGAGCTAGGTTTCCTTCGAGGAAGTTCGACAGAGGCAGCATAGAGCAAAATTTGACATTCAAGAGCCATTTGTCCTTGAATCTAACGATACCCTCCGAGTGCACATAGGATGGCCACATCCCTTCATCTCGGTCATTTTTTATATTACTATTGTAGCCTTGCTGCAGGATATTCACGTGTCTTCCTTTCCGATCATGAGACGACTGATTTCCTCCCCGAAGTCTCTCATATCAAGATCATCATCAGCCGAAGTTTCATCATCAAAGTTTTCGCCGATGGGAACCATTTCTCTCCTCGCTAATTAAAGCTCCATGTTACCTTCGCCAACCAGCAATTCAATCCTTTCCTCATCCCAGCCTCTAGCCCTTGCTTTCTCTACCGCCATTTCATTAATACGGTCGCTCCACATTCCATATTCCCGAAGACTGTCATCGTCCAATTCAAACAATTCAACGCCTGAGCCGCGGAGCAGCTCACTCAAAGGGTAACTACCCGCAAATTCCCAGTCGATGATAGCACGAACATGGCCATCGTGCACCATGATGTTTCGCCCACAGAAATCGCCGTGGGCCAATGCTAATGGTTCCTGAGGTGGAAACGGAGATGGATCCGAGAATAGATTGTCGCGGGTAGCTCGAAGATGCTCGACGTACTTTGATCTCTGCCCCTCATACTCGAAGAGATCTTCACCTAAGTCTGCAGATGAGGCATGAGTATAATAGTATATGTCTTTGTCGTAGCAGGCAATGACGTATGCGTGCGTTGAAGCATAGGGACCAATGTCATAACATGACGGCGAGTGGAACTTGTTCTGCATGGCAAGGTCAGTCAACAACAATCCAAGCTTATGAATGAGTTTCTTCAGTTAATGGCTTGTCACCAAGAGAGTCTCACACGTCCTCTAAACAACTTAATCCCCTCCACAATTGGGCCAAGGGTGTGTTCTAGTGTCAGACCACCAATTCCACCGAGATCGATCTCTCCTAAGTTGACGATGACTTGCGCAATCTCATTGGCAATAATTCCCTTCGCCTCCAAAGACAAGGCACTCCACATAACGTCCAGAGGCTGACCATCGATATACTCCATGGCTATAAAGGGACTGTTGTAGCCCAATTGCTGCGTACTATAGGCGTAGACCTTGGGCACAGGTATCGAAGGATGGTGCTCGGCAAGGTATGTGAGGAAAGCTATCTCATTCACAATCTGATATGGCGAGGAGTCTGTGTTTGGTTCGCGAATGATGACCTTTCCCTCTAGATCTACTGCTCTGTCTTCTGAATCCTATGGTAATATCAGCTTTACTCGCTGAATTAAAGTAGATTGACATACTTGTCTTTTTACGGTGTAGGAAACAAGCCAGATTTGATTGTAGCCTCCCTCCGCTAGTAATTCTGCCCTCCATTCTTTAATCTGCAATTTCGCCTTACCTTCTTCTCGGCTTGGGGACATAGACTTCTCGCCCGCTAAGGCAGTCTCGACAATTCTTAACCTTTCCAGTAGTGCCTCGTTTGTAGTAGTATACTTTGGGGTAGTGAGGGCAGTGTTCTTGGTGATTTTGGCAGAAGCCGACATGTTTGCAGACTTGACAATGATGTGTGGTCGGCATCGGGGAAGTTCCGTGGTGCAGCGAAATATTGCTGATTAATGAAATAATGCTGTAAGGGATGATAATGTCTGACAGCCATTACCACGGACCGAGAACTAGTTTACATAGCCGTCCCTCTCTTTAATATCCAGTTGGTCCATCCTCGTTGGACCGGCTCTACATACAGCGGCAAGCAGCGACAAAATATGTGCTCATAGGCATTGACGATTCTCTTCACGTCGATATAGTTGACATTTTGGCGGGTTTCCCTATAGAATTGTGTGCTCGACGGATGATAGGTCAAGCGATGAAATGGGAATCCACCAATGCTTTCTTTCAGAGGGCCTACAAAGGAGCAAGGCTCCTGCACCTGGACCGTGGTCAAAAGTAACAAAGACCAAAGAAAGACGAGCTACCGCATGCAAATTTTGGCCGCTCAACGAACGCCACTGATGACTGCGTAGTCCTGGGGTAATTGACTTATGATGAGCCTGCCGAAAGCAGCTGCGTTAAGAATCGTGGACTAACCGCCCCGCGTCAGTCTGGGAGAACACCGACCCTTAGAGATCGCCTAAAAATAATGAAGGTGTTCAATTTGTCGATAGACAAGCCGCCATGGTTTTCCGCATCCCTGTGCTGCGACCGGAGAGTCTTTTCAGCTTCGGGAGTGAAATCCGAGGTGAAATGAGGGAGCTAGAGTTCTCACCACAGTGACATACCGTATTGATTCATATATCCCGAAGAGTGACACTGGAGTGTGTGTTAGATACTGTTCCACGGTGCCCTTAGCACAATTCGTCGTAGTTCCATCGCCTTAATTGTTGGGCGTGCTAGATTCTGTACTTGGTGCCGCCCTAGGCCCTTTCCGAATAGAGAAGAAAGTACGACAAGGAACAAATGGTGATTCCCGCAAAAGGGCTGATACACGACCTCGATCGGAAAGGACGTCTTGTAAACCGTGATTTGAAATCGACGGCCTCTAGAGCGGAGCCATGGCAATTCGGTGCGTCCTCATGCGGCGAGTCGTAAGTTGAAACAATAAACTCGAGGCCAATAGCCGGATGCGGTACATCTCTCAGCATCCTTCAGAAGGAACAAGTCGTCAATCAGGGCTTCGCCGGCGCATCTAGAGTCCGATGACGCTGTCGAGACCCATCCAGAGCTAAGGCGGACAATGAATGCCATGTCTGGCCCCATCCACGTGGTCGACAAGGGCTCAATCGGGCATGGCTAGATCGATGGTTCCTATCTATATAGGTCCTGCATGGTCAGTCGGTTCAATCATTGGAGTATCACAGCTAGCTTAGACCACCTCAAGGCCACAACATACATCTCCGCGAAGTCGAGCATCAAACGTCCATACACACGAACAATATGCAGCTTACCCAGCTCTCCCTTCTTACCCTTGCGGCGTCAGCTGCAGCACTCACGAATCCTTTTTACAATGTCCCAGCCTGCGCGGTAAGCCATGAAGAAAGTTTACAAGCCAAAATACTAAACAATCATTAGCAATCATGCGCCAAGAGTCTTCCATCAAGCTGCTATGGCAAGCCTTCCTGTATCTGCCGAGACCAATCCTTCATGTGGGGCGTCGAATGCTGTGTAGCGAATCAATGTGGCGCGGCAGACCAAGTGGCCACTTTCCAATTCGCGAACCAGCTCTGTAGCTATGTCAATGTCAAGATCACTTCGCCTCCGAGTTGTTCGGCTGTCAGAAGTATGGTCAGTAGTACGACAACGCTCAAGACCGCCACCACAAAGACTAGCACCGCTCCTACCAGTAATCCTACCGATGTATCTGGATATGTGTCCGAGGGGTGTTATGGAGAAGCGACCAATGGTAGCGGGAACCGGGCTCTCAACAAGGCGAATTATATCGATCCGGCAGGTATGACCGTCGAGTCTTGTGTTGCATTCTGTCAGAAGAAGGGTCTCAGCATCGCTGGTCTGGAATATTCGCAAGAGTAAGAGCCGACCTCCACCTCTGCTATCACCCAATCGATACTAATGGTTTCTTTACAGATGCTGGTGCGGAAATGCAGTTGTCAACGGCGGTGCCAAACTGTCTGACGGATCGGGCTGCAATTTGCCATGCAAGGGGAACTCTGGTGAGATTTGTGGGGGTCTGGCAAAGTTGAGCGTGTACCAAAAACAGTGAAAATTGACTCCGTGAGAGTCGGCCAGTGACGAAAGGGGATATGCAGTATGTTAGACTTCTGAATTTCGGCTTATAGACTGTGATTGAACGGATGTCAAAGGATGATGAACAATGCTGGAGCTGCAACTAAGTATGATTTACGTATGACAATAATGATTTTAAACAGCTCTCAATTTATGCGATCAACCGATTTTCAGTGACAATGAGAGCGCACCATCTTAACGTTCTTCGTGAACATTCAGAAGATTGGAAGACGAGTTGCCGGGTGGCCCAATATTCTTTGCGGAGCTGACAGTGAGAAATATATTACCCGGGTCACCTTCGAAAGGAGGTCAATACTGCTCATAAAAGTGCTCTATGCAGCACTTACCCAAGCTTCTGAAAGCTCCGCCCATCTTTGCCCTAGCACATACACTGAGAACAGCTACTACTGCCTCCCAGAGGCGATACCAAGCAGCGAAATCTAGTCTCCCTGTCGAGAATATTAATAAGACGCATTTTCCGTCGGCTAATTGAACCACCCTTTGTTTCAACATAGTCCTGACTTTACGACATCTTCCAACTAACATAGGTGAACTTACTAGAAGTGAAGTACGTTGGTAATCTCTCCTGAACGCTTGGATCGTCTTGAGGTCCAAAGGTCTTTCTCGCCTTATCGGCTGGCATTTCTGCCATGACTTCAGCGCAGGATTCCCACTCTAGGCCGAAAGTACCGCAGCATTCAATTCTAGGTTGATAAGTACCGAGGACGACATGAAGATTATTGTCTCCGCCTGGAATACAAGCATCAGTACCATTCAAATTTAGTGACGCAAGCAGTTAAAGCGCCCACCAATGTTGCTCGCAATACCACCCTGTGATTCACCGCTAGCCGCACATTGCAAGATGAGCGCCTTGGCGGCGCATCGGATTTCCGCCAGGCTTGCGCGTGCTGTCTTGACGGCGACTCCCACAAGTATCGGTTGAATGAAGCATAGTGCGCGGTCTGTCCAATGACTTTGTCAGCACTTTTCTTGACTCTTCAATGCCGTTCGGGATTCGGGTGGTGCTGCTAGCGTACCACCCATGACCCTGTACGGTAGTGGAACGTCGACCCTCAAACCGGCATGACGTTCTCCAAAATTGTACTGATGAGCATCCGGCTCTACGTATTCCTTGGCAGATTGGCAGTCTGCGACACTTAGATGAAAGCCAAAGTGTCTTCCACTGCATCTTATATTAAGGGTGGTATTTCCAGATAACGAACTATTTAGCGAGAGAATTTCCGAGGTGATTTGCTCATCCTGCTCGAGAGGGAACAGTGAAGACGGGCTAGTAGATATAAAGGGAGCGGGCGAGGCGGAATGAGCGCTCCCTTGATCTTGTGGCCTTGCGCCGGCGAATGCAGCGAATACAGGAAACCAAGGAGTACCAAGGGGGAAGAACATCATACAATATCCTTGAAGCCCTTCCCAAAGATTGTTGATCCTAGACCGGTACCCTGTGTAAAAACCAAAACGTTCAAACTTGCTCGAACAAGTGACCTTGTCTTCGATAAGCTACGATGCGCGAACGCAGCTCGATGACCCTAAAGTCGCTAGTACGGCTACCATGGCTTCTCTTTGCAAGGTAGAGGATACGTTCTCTCAGATCCGAGAACGAGCCTTGCTCTTTCCGTCAGCTTCATAAGCGCGCCGTATTCGTCCAGTCGACAGGTCTGCAGGCTATACTGTATACCCCGCACTACGCATAGAAACAGCAGACCCCTTCGCGCAGACGTGTTCACATGACATTGCTGTGTACGAGCTTGGTTGGGAACCACCGATGCCATCTCGATGAGAAGTACTTAACCTAAAGTATTATGTATGACGTAGCGGCAGAGAAAACGACTGTTTTCAAGGTTAATTTAGCCTCGACAGCGCCAAGTCTGACCCTAAACTTTAGTCGATCCGTTCTTCATCATTATCTGATGCCAAGAATCATTATTGCTTGAATTTTTACGTACGTCGTATCGACTTGTCGAGGAATCCGGCGAGATACTGTAGCCAATAATCGCTGACCATGCTTTCCAATACGCTAGGCGCAGTCCCAACGCTATACTCCCTCCTCAAGACCAACTTATGATAGACCTTATTAATAGCATACGGACTGCAATACGTTCCCTATCTGGGTGGCGGTCTTCATAATCATCTTTGGCTATGACAGTATAACGAAGTGGATAGAATAGGGTCGAGCTTGCTGCATTCAGTCACATGCTCATCATTTTCCTTGAATGGTCCAGGCTGTGGCCTTTCTCTCTTTCCATGAATGGTGAGGCTAACACCATTCCCTTGCCGATCTCCCCACTTATCATGTCCGCTGCAAAACCAACAGATTTGAGAACACACTGAGAACGCCCTATCGGTACTGTGTCTGCTCTTCTGAATCTATACAGCCCCAATCTTGTGAACCTTTGGGACTTCCATCCAATGTTCCAGAGTCCATGCCACAATGACGTTGACCACTGACTCGTCTATCGTTTTCAGTGTTCTAGCTGGTTCGCCGCTCGTATCCAGGAAGGACGGAGCACTCCCATCTCAGTAGAGTACTCTTTTGAGCATCACCATCACCTCTCCCAGATCTTTGCCCTCCATCGGAAGACCATTCACGATGCCCTTCCATATCGCGTCTCTCAAAACGAGACATCTATGGTTTTCCATCGTCCTCTCATATTCATCACGCTTTCCGAATGTATCAAGCGCCTCCTGTACTAGCACCGTCTCTAATACCTTGTCATCTTCCTTCGAGTCTTCTTGCTTCGGAGCAGGTCGATATGGCAGCCAATCCGCAACGAACTTAGCATACATGGGTCTCTTGGCTCGAACCTTCTGCTCTTTATTCCTCAGCACTTCCTTGTCGAAGAACCTTTTGCGGAACAGACGTGATGATGTAGCCCACTCAAAGACCTGGTCCAAAGTCCTGAAGCCAATTTCATAGTGGCTCGTACTGAGCCCTAGAAATTCCATCATCGCTCTTGGATCGCGCGTAAGAAGCAGCAGGCAATCCTTCTTGTGCGTCGCCTGAATCTCCGCAACGCGTAGATAAAACCCAGCATGATAATTTCCAGACGGAACCTCGTGACAGCCGCACCCAAGATATGCCAAAGATCACCGTAAGAGTTTATCATCACTTCCCATCCAAAGCAACCTTTTCGACACAGGTGTACATCAAGCTGGAGGTATGAGTCGCTTTTTCCTGAGAGTAGAATCGCAAACGAAGAGGTACCACCCGCATGGTAGGACTTTTCTGCACTTAGCTTCTCTTTAAGTTTCTGTGGGGCAAAGTCATTAAGCTGCTTATCGACCAGTATGTCGATGTCACCATGATCAGCTTTCCCTGGGGCTTCTGGGGGCGCCACGGCCTGTTCGTAGAAGTCGAGGAGAAGGCTGTAGATATTAGCCACGAACGGATACAGGCTTCTGAATAGAAAGTCTCACCTACGGTACGATTCTCGCATTTCTACATATTGCGCGGTTGGGATGCGAACAACATTCAAAGGATTCGGGCCGGAATTGAAAGCTTGTCCACCGATACTTACTGAATTCCCGCAAAGCGTTCGCTAGCTCCAGCGATTATCCCGAGATCGTGCTTCGGCAGACAATTATTAATTTAGGATCATCCATGTAGATTGAATTTAGGTTGATTGGGGATGACTCACCCACCTGATCAACCTGGTCTAGCAGCCGTTGGAACGCCTGGAGCAAGAGCATGAATCTATCAAAACGGGCCCAAGAAATGAGAATCGCAATATGGCCTCTCGATTCTGCAACGTCCAGCCATGTAGGGAAGATTGCCACACTAAAATTCATCTCGGTCGTACCTGCTTCTTTGAGAATGACTAGTACGGAAAGCTGTCTCACCGCGAACGCAACAGGGTTAGAATTATGCAAGTAACAAAAACATAATACCGGAACTGAAAGGATCGTCTCGTGGAATTTGTAGTTTCCATTCGCAAGCAGATCAGGCACGAAGTGTGAACTACCACCTCGAAAACGCCCCCGTGCCAAGTAGACCAATCCCTTCCTCAATGATATCATAATAAAATTCGACGGTGTCGTAAGTGTTTGCAAAGTGAAGAAGGCCTTTGATCGCTACCCCAAAATCTTCCCAGTCCATGTCTAGGATTTGTTTGAGCGGTCAGTATCAATACCTTTGGGCGTGGTGGAAGATCTGGGAAGTTGCTTCATAGCTGGTGGATCATACCCTCTTTTGGATGCAAAAGTAAGACTACCCCCCAAGACTCGAATTGCATTTCCTCCGTTCCCAATGGCTCAAAGGTCTCATCTTCGTGCTCTCTCCTCTCTGTCAAAGCTTCACGCAAAGCTTCTATAACGCAAATCTTTGGTAGTCGTTTAGGACCATAGTGATAGAACTTAATGCTTATACCGGGGTCACCTCTGTATGGGACAAGATAGATGTACGGATCTGAGGGAAGGTTCTGACTGTGTACTTCAATAAGCTGAGATCTTTCACTCGAATGATCCAAAATTAGACAATACTTGATCGGGATGTCAGCGGGTCCGTTACGTGGTAGCGAGATGTAGAGCGGTAGACTGCTGTCGGGTTTGAAAAGACTTGAAGACACCCGAGGAAGGACTAATGTCGTAGAAGTAGATTTTGGATTCAGAAAGAGCAATGCCAAACACGCTTCGAAGATGAACCACATTTTAAAGACTTTCAGGAACGCAGATTTACAGCTGAGGTTCAGGTGTGTAAAGCTGCTAACCAGCATTACGCGCTCCAGTGAATTCATAGAGTTGGGAGCTCTCTCTGGTCATATGCGAAAAAGCGCAGGTAGCAAGGGAAGGTAGCGAATTATTCGGTGCAATCTTAGTGGCGACATTCTCGGAAGTCGGAATCTCCCACGTTTCATGCAGAGAAAGAAGTGCGTCCAGGATAGAGCAAAAACGAGCAGAATGCGATAGAGCCCAGTGTCAAATGGAAGTCACCAGACATCCAAAAGCGGGCATATGCTCTGCGCAGGTGTTATCAACCGCTTTGCTATCCAAGACTTGAGTCATCGAAACCATCTAGACGCTTTTCAATACACATCCGGAATTGCGGCCACCAATTAGGGCTTATTTTGGCGAAAGGGTGGAGCGCGAGTGGGGACCCATCAATTGGTCGGATGCTGTGCTCCATTCATTGGGCTTGAGGCTGTCATTCTGGCTCCTGCAGTCATTGACTCCATCAATTTCATTAGTATCTCGGCCTCCTTCGCACAAGCTATCAATCAAACGCATATGAAGCGCGACCTCACTGTAATGTTCCGACGTTGATATTCCTTCACGCTTTCTTTGCTGATTATATCGCAATGTCAGTAGGTATTCATTCACTACCACGGTGTCCGGGTTCGTGCGCCGAGTCCCTTTCCCATGAGGGGAGATGCTCGAGCATACAGTGCGATAGCTTAGTTCTCATCGCCCAGCATGCGTAAAGGGCCAGTCCCTGTGTTGGCATTAAGCACCGTTACTATTATGGCCCAACGTTTCCTCTCTGATCTGCAAGACTCGTGCCATCACTCGACTCGCCTTTTCCCAGCATCGTGGAGGCGAGCTTTGCGGTATGTCTCCAATGAGCTACCATTGATGATGCATTAGACGGAATATTGAGTATTTTCTTCACAGCTATGGTACCAGTACGAATGACCTCGAATCTCTGCCGCTGGTCTAGATCAAAGTAGTGATGGCAACCCGACCCCACTCATCTCCTTCTCTGCAGGTTGACCTTGCCTCTTTCGGCACTAGCTTCGTTCTTCTGTTTACGCCAAGAGTCAGCTTTTCTTGTCCCACCCTCCACATCCGGCTCTACTGCCAATCCTACTCTCGTCTGCTCCAGGTCTTAACAGATTACATCGCACCCCCATATGACACGTCATGCTATCGCGACAGTCTAAGAGACTCGATCCATTACAATAATGTCTATGCGGAAGTCGAGACCACCATCCGACGATGATAGTTCCTCCGGCCCTCGTGTTCCGCCTGTCCCTAGGCGAGACCGAAGTCGTCGCCGCTCAGAAGATGAGATTGCATCGCCACGAAAGCACAGGCGGCGGTCGCGGAATTTCCCCGACAGAGGCCACGATATGGGACGAGAGAAATCCAACAAGATCGACCTTTTGTTCTGCGTCTTTCATGGTGTCCCATCACACCGCTGGCGTACGGCGCCTTTCACATTCGATCGAAGGACGACGGATGATAGAGAAATATGGGAGGATATACGGCATGTGTACAGGCACGAGCTACAAGGGATGTGGAGAAGGATACTTGGTTTCAAGAAACTGAAGCACATCATTCCTATTGAGGTATGAAGAGAGCCCAAGATATGAATGCTGCCTTCTTCTTTACTCGAGGAGGACATAAGTGCTACTATGCGGCATCGCACTTTGTACTGAGTGCCATTGCTAGTCACTTTGGGGATACGATGAGCAATGACTGTAAATCAGGCAGACATTAACTGGACGTGATGCTCTAGTACACACCAAACGGCGTACCTATACCAAAAGATGCCAAAGACAGCCCAAACTCCCATTCCTTCATGCACGCCGTCCACCATCCCGATCGCATCCGGCCAGACTACGAGTGGGTCGATTGGTTCTCGCGCTTCAAAGCCGACGATAGAGGCAAGACGGTTGGACTTGAGTTTCAAGAAGGGCTTTGGGCTGAGAAGCTTGCCCTAATCGCTGTGCTTATCACTGTCGCCATCATAGTCGTGTCTGTTATCTGGGTCGTTCAAGGGGGTGACTTGCAGACCGTCTTTACGGTGATGGGCTTTGTGCTTACAGGCGCAGCTGGTGGGTTCTTACTCTCTGTCCCCCCTGGTGCTGTAAGATCTTGCTTGATATGGCTAATCTTCCTGTTAGCCGAGGTTGCGCTTGTTGCGCTGTACTATCAAGTCACTCTGTCAGATTGATATGCTTTAGCGATTGTCATGGAGACGACGTTTTCGAATTACAGCCCTCAGGAGCAGATGAATTCAGGAAACAGGCAATGAAGACGCGAGACGTTGACTGTCGGCTTTTGTGGTTCTTCAGGATTCGTGGTCGAGCAGATTGAATTCAAGACTCGCGCAAAGGCTGAAAGCATGACAGACGATACTAAACTGATTGTCGCACCTGTGAAACTGAAATTACGTCTCCGGTGAGAAGAGGTATAACGACAACGATTGATAGTGATACAAAATTTGGGGATTAGACCTGCGTAGGTAGCGGAAATGAAGGCTTGCGAACCAAATACGCCGAAACGCAACGTCAAAGACCATAGCGCCTTCTACCTAGCATAAGACGCCTTCGCTGAACGCAAGACACTATGTACCAGACGGCTCTCCAACGACACTGCATACTCTTACTTTCTCCAGATGGCGCCAACGCTATTTATTACCATTGGATCGGCATGGCCCCAGAAGCCAGCAAGCACCCATCCGCTTCTCGCGTCTGGTTGCTCCTGCTCGGTGATCCTCAGTTCAGCAGGTGGAGCGACTTTTCCTTGGCCGTATTGTTTCCAGCTCGTTAGCTCTTGCCCGCTAGCGTCCAGCACAATTAGTGCCGCTAAACAACCCGAGCCAGGCGTATACTCGACTCTCACCTTCGAGGCCTTGGCATATCTGAAGTCAGCGAGCGGCTGCGACCAGAAGTCGTGATTCTTGCTCGAGTTGCCGACAACACGATGAACACCGTCTTGTCCAGCCGGGGTATTGGTATCATGAGAGGTACTGAAGCCAATCGCCGAGAAGCGGCCATGACAGCGTTTCGAACGAGTCTGTCGACCGAACATACCTAACCAATTGACTGACCGACTCTGATATGCGTGGAGACGAAGCTTGATCAGGTTGTCAAGATGCGTGGAATCTGCTGCGGAATCGAGAGTGCAGAAGAGGGTGTCCCTCCCCTTTCCCAGCGATGAGCGCCGCGGCTCAAGGTGGTCGCCGATCAATGGTGCGAATTCAATGTCACGATCCCTAGCCCAATGGCCTATCAGTCCAACTTCCTCCGATGTGAGGAGGCCAAAGTTCGTATCACGCCGGACGAGATCTGCTTGTTCTCGAATTGTAAGGCCATGATGTCTAAGCTGTTGCTGTGTCAGCCTGATACCTCCATAAACGCGGGGGACAAAATTTATCGTACCGGCATCCTCTTTCTCAGCTCGCTTGGCCAGGCATACGGTACGGCTCGTTGCTGTCCATTTTCGTCCAGGTCCGCCAGCGACGGATTCGTGATTAAATCTTTTGTAATATCGCTGATCTGTGTCATTCCCATGCGCGCTAGCAACCTGGCCTCGTTCAAACCCTTTGGTGTCAATTGTATCGGTTCGGACACATCTGGGCCTTGCTCTCGCTCCCTGTACTGCTCGGTGTACTTCAACATGTCTGACAGCTCGGCCCATATGTTCTTGTAGGCCAGGAAGGCGCTAAAAAGGTCCTGAGTATACAGAGAGCATAGATCGTAGTCGAGGATTTTAAATCTGTCCTCCGGTGGATTCCTCGCGTTTACCTCGTTGAAGCTCCTAAGACTAGTATACCTTGTCAGAATCGCCGATGTTCGCTGTGCACACGTCTGTACGAGATGAGGAAATCTGGTTGCAACATCAACCACGGTCTTGAGATCCCACTTCTCGTCCGCGGGCTTGATGTTCCCTCCGCCCGCCCAATTAACAGAGATAGTGGTTTCAGTATCGTCCCATACATCGCTCTTATGTTTGTCTAATGTATTGCTTGTACCAACTGACAGACCGGGAGCGGCTGCAACTGCAATCTCTGCCTCTGCAGCAGCTTTAACGGCGGAAACTTTGGATTTATCGCTGACTTTGATACTGACGATAGCGCTGAATTCGCCGCCTTCAGTGAATCCGCTGATGAAGCAGTCGCCAAATACGTCAGTAAACTTCTTGTTGTCTAATTCAGGAATGGGGTTGAATGTCATCTTGTCTGCAAGAGGCGAGGTTTCGTTGGTGACTTTGACGGTCACGATATAATTCAGGTCGGATTGGTTGACCTTTTTCTCATTGACAATCGAAGCGCTCCCAGCACCCTTGATAGTACCATATTTAATAGACGCGGAAGACGATATGTTGAGAGCTTCCACGATGTCTGACATATTGTCTACCATGCGCGACGAATATGTGACGATCTGGACGACATTCTTGCTGGGGGGAGTTACTTCTGCTGGCTGTACAGATGTTGCCGGCGCCTCCAGAGGATGCGACCCGACTGTAATATTCGGCATTGACTTCGCTGAATGGGCACTGCCTGGCCTTTGCTGTTCTTTCTGACCAAGAGCTTCCGATTCAGATGCGTCCGATTGCAAGGACTCATGACTCGTTTTTGGAGCCAAAGGGGCCCCGTTGATTGAAACGATTGTTGAGGCCGATAGTGGTCGTAGTGAGCTGGTACCGGCGAATGATTGCGGCCGTCGTGAACTGACAGAGCGAGCTTTCCGTACAGGCTCGATCAGGACGGCATTCTCGATACATATTTCCTGTGTATATGAGTTGAATCTGTCGTTTCTTTAGTTTTAGGCTTGTCGAAAAACAATGAATACCACTTACCCTTGGCCAATTCTCATAGCATTCGTATACGGCGCGAGGAAAGACATGCCGGAGCCTCCTGATGAGCCTCCTGATTTGGATCCGCCGCTCGCCAGGGTGCTTGACTCTTGATGGCCTCGATTGCAAGCCTTTTGAAAGAGAACCTTGACCTCTCGCGATCAATAGCGTTGGTCTAGTGATGCAGATAAGGCAACGTCTATTCAGAGTACAAGGTATTAAATCGATACACAAGTCAGTTGACTGAAAGAGAAGGCTAGTGAATGATGTGCAGTAATAGATCTGCGATCAGTGCAAAGCGCCCTTTTATGTTGGATCATCCTGTTGCCTTAAGAAGCATCACTTTCATGAGCAAAAACCTCAGAGTCACGAGCCAGGCCAGCTTCCCAAGACGAAATTAGAAGACTGGGAGTTGGGATTGAGGCTTTGCATGAAAGGATTCTAAATGTCGATGATGATTGGCTGACTGAGGCAAGAGCGTCTGATGATACGATGGGTCCAGCATCAGCTTGGGCAAGTAGCTTGTGCCGGGGCGCACAAGATGTCTTGTGTGGTAGCATCGGTAGTTTCGTTGAACTGGCTGATTGGCCCAGGGTGCTATGGTTGCCTCGCTGGGGCGGTTTCTTCTATGGATTGCTGCATCTTTTGCATCGCCGACTTCCATCTCGAAGAGCCATCTAGGAGCAACCAATTGACAGGACAACAACAACTATTGTGATGGGCGGCTGCACACGCGCTTTGCCTACGCAATGCAAGTGTGCGTCTGTACGCTTCCGAAATCAAAGCGCGTTCATATCCATTCAGATCGGCGCGAACATGCAGGTACCCTCGACGTTTCATGCCAGACCCGAAGATGGCGTGCTTAGTGTGGATGATGCGACACTGCCTCATGAAACGGCCCCAGATGAGGTGAGATGGCCGAATGAGGTGAGTCGAAATGCCGAAATGGACCTGTAAGCGAAGACTCAGCCGCACAGAAGGATTCGAGAATGCAACCCTCCAATGGGATTCTTGGGTTACGCGCCCAGCATTGCCAGCATCATTACTCACAATTCACAGTCCATCATTCAAAATGTCACGTGGAGTATCGCAACATCATCATGTTGGGCTGTACCATCGGTAAATCGATAGAAAGGCTTTGTGCCAGAAAGGGTGAATGTCTCTTCAGCCCAAGAGTTGGCCATCGGTTCGCGAGAGTTGGATTAGTAGCCTATCGCTAGCTACGTTCTTACCCTTTGTACTTCTTTCCAAGACACTTGTTCGGTCTGTTTCCTGTAATTTTCGAATCTGCACCGGTTTACTCTGTAAGAATAATCGGGATACCTCGAATACAATGTTCAAAGCATAATGAATGGATGGAAGTGGAGAGACCACGGTGTCTCTCATGGAATACGTTGAGCACGCGATATTTATGCATGACTGGCCCAATGAATGTCCTGTGAAGTGACGCAATAGTGTACTCGCAGATACTGCAAGCGCTCAAAACGAAAAGAAGCGACACCAAATTTCTGCAATACATTCTTCACTTAGACATTATGATCATTCCTGGGAAATGACATGGAAGCTAGAAAGCCACATTGAAGCTTTCCTTCTGACCTTATTATACTTCTTTGCCTTTGCATTGACGTCTTCTCTTCCCTTCCCTTATCTATCTCTCTCAAGCGGTCCAAACTTCTCGTCCCTACTTCCGTCGAACAATACCCTCGCACAGTAAGTATACCCACATGCCCTCTAAAAACGAGGGAGGTCAATCTCTAAAAAGAGCGCCACCTCAAGTCCTCCAAATCCGTTCGTCTATCTCATCCCAGAAAGCGACCTATCCGTCGAATTCTCCGACTATGGCGGCCCCATCCCCCAATCAGCCGCAGAACGGGTTCTCGAAGCCGCCTATGACGATAGCTTCCAGCATGGCAGCGGGAGGGCCATGATGCACAGAGGGCGACGGAAGACGTTTTTGGAGCCGAATTTTGAGAGGGCGGTCCTTTTGGTGACGCCGATGGGTATCAAGTGGAGGGAGTGGAGGGAGGTGCTGGGTGCGCTGGGCAATTTCGTTGATGCCTGGGAATGCGTGGCGTTGGAATACTCGGTCTCGGACGAGACGAGGACTGCGTGGAGTCCGATAGCGAGTGGGCATTTTTTGGCTGGTGAGGGGGTCAAGACCGACTAGACATATCAAGTAAAAGTAATAGACCTTAGTCATAGGCAATGTGTCAATTATTCGGAAGTAATGATGACCAGCACTGAAGGCACCTCAAATGCATAGTGAACAGCTGGCTGTCTTTTGGTGCACAGATACCTAAGTACTTGGCAATTGCAATAGAGAAATCCAGGTATTCCATGGCCACGTCATGACATCATGTTTGATTCCATCCTTTGCATCGACCTTGGTGGAATGTGCCTACTCGTACTCCGACTGTGTTCGCGTCTACGTTCGAAGTCTCTTGTAGCTCTTCCAAATCCAAGCATCTGGCTTACGATCTTCACAAGATCTTCGGGTTCCCAGTCCTGATTTGCATCTCTTCCTTCTACCTATAAGAGGTAAATTCTAGCGGAATTTCCAACGAAGATCAGCAGTGTGGGACAATTTCAAGATGGATAATAGGGGCGCATGAAGGAATCGGGTGAAGCCGTGCACAGGAATTGGATGACGCTCTGCGGGAACATGGGATGTGCGTATGCGCGAACGTCGGCTCCGACTCGTAGTCGCGATCTTTATCTTACCTTTTACTTGATCCCTGCATTCGTAGGATCCTGAAGTCTCCCATGGTCTGAGCATTGCGGCATGGTCTCCCAAAAAAAAATGTTGAGGCTTAAGGATTTTTCTCTTTTCATACATAGCATTACTGTACTGTCGGCAAGCATTCCTTACCCTTCCCATGTAGATGGCAGTCTCGCGGCAATCTCCTCAGCTTCTCGGAATTTAGTACCACCGTATGGTATCCTGGCCTTGGCGAATAACGCGTCCCTCTTCGCGGGCAATAGGTTGAAGGTCGAGTGCGAATCACGTCGATATGGCAGTAATTTGAAAGTCAAGAGTTGCCGGGACCTGTTTGGCTACCTCGGACATGATGACAAGACATTTTCCTTCTCTGAACGTGACAGCGGGATTCCACACGATATAGACCTTCCTCAAAGGACGTATAGCAGTGAGTTGATTAGATGCAGAAGTCGTTGCAATGCAGTATGCACAGCCCAATGACGTGTGGCAGATGATGGAGTCTGCTTCTTGCAGCCGGGCTTAGTCGAAGGTGCTGTTCTGGGTCATGCGAGAGCCACAGACATTGCACAAGCAGGGGCCCAGGTGCTTCAGAGTTGCATCATCGAACGGGGCAAGGGTGGAAGAGCCTACAATCTAGGTAAGCCGAAGAAACGAAAATTCTTGGTTGAACAGAGTGTCCTTCAGCCATTTCGATTCTCATCACGCATTATTGATGCAATTTCGACAGGTGGCGACAACAAAGTCCAGGTGGAAATGGGTAGCTATAAACCGAACGTAAAATGCGACCCTGGTTCAACTCCAGGACCACCATGGTCTTCATGCGTCGTTCTATTCTCGATGATGAGAGCTAATCGCAGATCCCGCATCTTTGGGTCCCACGACCAAGAGGAGGTTGAAGTAGGATTGCCATTCATCTTGGAAACAAGTAGGCGGAACACTTTCACAACCGGAAAGTAACGCGCTGACGTTGCAAACCTCAACGAAAGAGGAACAAAGATGTATGTTGACCATTGACATCATCGGTCACTCTGTAACGACTTCGAGCTGGTACGAGATTTGGGAAACAACGACAGCTATTGCGGCTATGTGCACGAGATGGAAGGAGAAAGGAGGTAAGGCGTATGGTATTGGTAAGTGTCAAACAGGAATAGAGACTGGAGAGCTAGAGACTCATACGATCGCGAAAGGTGCCAATAATAAAATCTTTCTGGAGCTTTCAGACAAGCCCTCCTCGGCAGCTGCGGGGAGTATAGGAAATGTGTCTTCTGATGGACCTGGCATCAGTAACTTGGTATTTAATGGGCAGGATTCTCGAGCTGATCTGTCGTTCTTTGAATCAAGTGTGCCATTTAATCTTGTGACGAGCTAGCCTGAGGAAGATGCATCCTGGGTGACGCCCTTACAACCACCTGTCGGATATTTATCAGTCACAGTCGGCATATGGACGCCCAACAACACCGTTCGTGGACAGCTTTGTAGCCTCCAATGGAGATATGGACCGTTCAGAGGGCAGCGTCAAATTCACTTCGCGACTTGACTGGCACGGGGGTTTGACACCAGTATCAAGCCTTCATCTTTACATCGCTATGCCGTTCGGGGGTCGGATTGCTCAAGATATGGGAAGACAACTACCCTGAGATTTAAACCCAACATAGCTAGCCGCGCTTTTAGATTCAAGACTTCTGGTCGTGATCCAACTGTGGTAACATGCTTTGTGCTCAAATAAAAATCTGGTTGGAAAGCTGGTTAATCACCCTCAGAGCTACATTGCTTGTCATCGATAGAAACACAACTCACTGCAACAGGTGTCATAACACGGCTGTAGTATTGCTATTGGCGCCAACCCGCAAACCGTGATCAAGCCGGCTCAGTCACTAAGCAATCAGGTCAGCTCCCTGACAGGCAGGATTATCTCCAGCTCAGAAGTTCAAAGGCTGATCCAAATCGACCTTTGTCCCCACGGAGAGCTGAGGTACCTGCTGATATTTTCCTACCAATAATTGTCGCGTATTTTGGAGGACCTATGCCATCACGTCAGCACCTGAGCTTCTAGAGCATGCAATTCAAACGTACCTCGACGTAGCTCTGTCCAGGTCTTGAGTACAAAGTCTCCAACATAGCCCAGCTCATTGCCCCCACATGACTACCCCCAATAGTCGCATCTGCACTCGTCTGATCGTCCCTGCAACCACTGAACATGAACACTGATTTCCCTTCGTGTACCCAATCTTCCTGGAAATTCTCTTCACCCAGGCCTTGTTCATCAGATTCCCCCTCGCCCCGATGCTTCAGACCTTGAAAGAAGGACTGCGCGCCTGCGAAGAGCTGTTTGGCATCATTCATCCTATCATACGTAGATCCACCTTGAACGAGGTGCTGAGCGGTCTGCACCAAGTGGAGGCCTTGCTTGACGTTGTCCATCAGATTGATATTACCCCCAGAATCAGGACGGTATACAAAGGGCAGCTCAATTGCTGAACCAGAATGACAGCAGTCGAACACGACAAAGAGGGTGCTGGTTGGATGTAGCTTGGAAACAAGATGTCTGTGTAGGGTGTCACTATCAAGCTGGCCTTGCTCTTGGTAATCAACAGGTACGATGGTGTCGTCGAATCCACTGTCCCGGTCCCCATCTGGATCTTTGACTTGGCCGCCATGACCAGAATAGTGTAGGAAGCATTGAATACCAGGCTCGCTTACGAGCCAATCCATAGCAGCTAGGATATTATGGCCGGTAGGATAATAGGAACCCTGACGGTCATCAGCGAGGACGACCATGCTGCGCTCGTCCGTAGGGTAGCCTCTGGAACTCAGGAACTGTGACTGGGAAAGGTCAACGTGGCATCGATGGATCCCTAGGAATTCTGTACTTACCATGTTGCGTACATCTTGCCGGCAGCCCTGGAGGGCGTGACTCTGCCCCTCGTAATTGATCCCGATGAGCAGAGATTTCTTCCGTCGTGCTGAAGGTTTGCCATAGTGATTGATCTGGTCGTATGTCCCGTACTGTTGCTGCATCTCGTGGCTCGAATGAGTTATGAATGGGAGCAATGTCCAGGGTCTCACAGCCCTACAGTACTTATAATTGCACGCCAAGTGGCCAAGTCTTTGCGAACGTAGCAGACTCTCACAGTCCTTGAGATATCAGCCAATTGTCAGGATCCATAGACTGATGGTTGCCAACACTCAAGAGTCTGGCTTATCAGGGCTCGGGGGCCACTTTGTCCGTGCTGATCTGAAACCCCAAAGGTGAGGTAGCCACCAATCACGGCCGTCTGCTTCTTGGCATTCGCAGTGTCTATGTGGATCAGTCCAGCTTGTGAGCCCTCCCATCGCCAACAGGCCACAAAGGTCGTTTGGATGGGTTTGTGCACGGAGGCGGCGGTGAGCTGCATCACAGCCCTCAAATGACCCGAAATACCAATGAAGAGCAACATAATGTATCATTCCATCCAATGTTCGGAAAGCTAGCCAGATCTTCAGCCGCAATCTGCTGGCTGCTACAGTCGAAACCTTCTTATCGTAGGTGCAAATTGTCGATTCCCTGTAAGTTTCGCAACGCGTTTTCGCTGTATCTTCGAACATGAGGTCCTGTGGGATGTAGCATGCCCTTTCTTTGGAACATCGGTGCTTGAAATATCCATTCATGCCAGTGAGAGCATTTGTCCAATTCCCTGCTCCTTAAAAACCAGATTGGGGAAAGTAGAGTAACGCGGCATGTCGAGGTTACTACGAAGGCAGACGTTGATCGAATCTGCTCAGTCGAACCCTCTTTCTCACAGCTACATTTTGAGAAGACCAAGGACACACGAGCCACTAGACGAGGTTGTCGGTCTTCAACGCCCGGGGGAGGACGAAGGGTCTATTGATGACCCTGTGAGGGAAAAGCGTAAGCCTTCTCTCGCCTTCTCGGTAGATCGAGTTCATGTATCGAAATTGATACAAATACTCAATCAGGGCGATTCGAGCTTGTCATCGATTTGATATGGGTCGGTATCATTGGTAATCTTGCGGACCATTTCGCAGAACAAGCATACAGCCCTGAATCCGTCTACGGCGTGGGAAGAGCGATATGGGAGTTCATCATCCTTTTCCTCATCGCATGGCGGCTCTGGAAATACCTCCAAGATTTTATGAGCAAGTACCGCACGAACGACATCATCGAAAGACTGTGGGTCGTATGGGCTCTGATCCTAGCCATGGGCTATGGCAACAACGCGCCGTACTTATTTGACGAGGAGGCCAAGACCAGCTTTGCGATCTCACTTTATCTCGCCTTCAAGGCTTCTATGCTCGCCATCGAGGCCTACTATTCTCTTCACTTGCCACACATTCGAAGACGTACCATTCTCCAGAGCGCTCTCGGCGTGCCATTACTTGGTCTCTGGCTTCCTGCATATTGGTACTCTTACCCCACAAAAGCTGCTTTGGTCTACTGTGCGGTGACACTTGAATTCTTGGCAGCCGCTGTGTTTGATACACCATTGGCAGAACGCTTCCTTAAAGACGACCGAAAGGAGATTTTTAACAGAGACCATTGGGTTGAGAGAGTGGAGGACTTCTACATAATCATTCTAGGCGAAGGCGTACTGAATCTTATCAGGAACTCCCCACTAGGGAAAGACATCACGCCTAAAGCTGGAGCAGGTGTATCTGCACTTTCGGTCTATTATGTACTGAGCTGTTTGTTCTTCAATGGCGACTTATCGCGAAGATATATACATGCAGTGAAGAGGACTTGCTGGAGGCGGATTCTCTAGCTCTCGTAAGTGAAACACACATCATGTAACCTAAGTTGCTCTCTTGAATAATCTGCTGAACTATATAGCTCCCATGTATCAATGTTCGGCAGTACTCTCATCCTCGGCGTTACATTTGGGTTCTTCATCCAGAATCTCGGCGCGAACGCTATCGATCCAAGCGATGGCGAAGACGAAGCAGCCCACAAGTTGGCAATCTCCATGTATTCAGCCAAGTGGGTGGCATCTAGCACGCTATCGGTTATTCTTTTCAACCAGACGAAGATCGCGCTACTGAATCGGTCGTTGGACGGTCCACGGACTCTGAAAGTCAACAACCGTTATGTAAGATTGGTTCCTCGTATTCTTGTGGCAATAGTCGTCTTGTGCTTGCCTATCGATAGGCGTATGAATGCTGTCACGTACATGGGTATAGTGGTTGGGGTGCTTATTCCTTGCCTTACATGGGAGTGGATCGCAAGCCTGGAGGCGGGAGGTGGCTTGGTCGAGCCGAAGTATCTTTCGAAAGTGGTTTCTGAATCCTAGACGGCTGTATTACAAACACTTGAAATGGGATTGTCGCCTTCGAAGCCTGCGCAATGATATCAAAGCTCCATTGAAATTCAGACCGTCAAAGTCTTCATCAAATCATATGACTAGGGCATGATCTCCGTAGATGGATGACCGACTAGCATCTATGGGAGGCAATCTCTTACCAGCTTTTATATCCGCTTTCGATTCGCTACGAGAAAAGCTCCGATAACGAGAATTGCTTTTCGTTTGGCACTCTTCTGATAAACTTGCTATCATTCGTCGGTACTCCGATCGACCTACAACTTCACAGAAATTCAACAACACAGGCATTTCATCTCGAGTATCTGCAGGCGGGATCTGAAGGCATTATGTGTGGCATTGGCAGTGACGCTCGACCATCGATCATCAGCGGGCAAAGTGATCCGTCTTAAAGAAATGATGATGCGAAGCAGCGAGGGAATCATGATTATGGGACAGAATAATTAATTGACGATGACTATGAGTACGTTTCCCAGTCTGGTTACACCCTAACTTAGATCGCCATTCTAGCGACCTGACGGACGGTTGTGTTATCGATCCGTAAATCACAATAACTCCTTCTTTCTGGGCGGATTAGATCAGGCTTACTCGACCACAAGGCTCCCCAAAAACCATATCATAGTGCCATCATTGGTGCCATCATTGCTTGTACCTGATAATGATTCAATTTTCTTATAGGTCCTGCTTAATAAGCTACAAACTACCGAGCTTCATCTACAAACCGTTTATCTTCCCAGCCTCGGTGATCTGATTTTTCATAATTTGAGTTTTCCAGTACAGATTGCTGCCAAAATGGTAAGAGGAGAAGGTGATTATGTAATCCGCCAAGCCTTCTGGTGTTTTATCCGCAATTATAATTGGAACAGTTCGCAATCAGCACAGTCAGCTTTCTACTTAAACTCGACTCTCATCTCCCGAACTGCATTGCAATCACACCGGCGTGGACACTGCTGCCTAGAGCTATTACACAATCTACCCATGATGTCAGCTCAACTCTCCAGTCTTCTCGGTCTTCCATTGGAACTACGATTCCAGATCTATGAGATCTGCTTCGATACGAAATCACATAGACCTCAATATTCCTCGGAGATTGCATCAGTCTGTCGTCAAACCCGAATGGAGGCATTTCCTCTATTGTTCCAACTAAGTCGCAATTTCGATAGCATCGAATCCTTCGTCGATTGGACATCAAACGGGTATCCACACTTACTACTCCATGTCAAGGACATCTTCTGCCATTGGACGATTCATTCTCCCTTACTTCCGGTAGCAAAGACTTCGGGCATGGTAATGCAGGATCATTCATCTGCCAGTCCCAATGAGAGCGAGCTACTTGAGCGGGCTCTACCATCATATCAGAATCTCAGGCGTCTTGGACTCATTCTTGATTTGGTCGATCAAACTTCCAAAATTGGTCCATCCCTCAACGACCACCGATATGAAGACCAAGAGACCCTTTTACGGATGATCTCGAAATCTTGTCCGAAGATCGAGTTCATTTCATTAGTCACAGATCTTATGCGAGTAGAGCCTCTGCAATGGTTTCGCAACCTGGTTGAACTGACCTGGTCTGGCTATTCGTTGTCAACGCCTCAGGAAACACTTTCGATCCTCAACTCACTACCACGTCTGAATTCCATAGCCATTCAGCGTTGGCCCATTTATTACGACAGCGACACTTATTCAGTACCAACAGGCCAGTTGTACAAATACTACAGCTTTACAAGTGACGTACTGCAGGGCCTAAGACCCTTGAAAAGTCTCTGTATTAGCCACCCGACGTCTGATGTGCCGTCACATTCCCTCACAACTGCGACATTAAGAGCCTTGTCATCGCACCGTCAAACCCTCGTCTACCTTAAGCTAGTGTCCGATCATCTCGTCGAGGGGCCTCTGTTAGAGGAAATTCGGAAAGTCATATCCACTTTCAACCTGGAGCGAGTATGGCTTTATCTATCCTCTGTGCCAAAAGAGTACACGGATCCGAAAGGTTGGGCATTCAAGTCTCGTATTGCTCCTAGTGTGAAATATTGCAAGATTCATCTTCGCTATGTGGATGGGGACCAGGAGGTGGACTTGAGGCATGAGTTTAGCTGACAATTCGACGAATCAATCGGTCCATGGATGTGGTGCGGTGAGATCTAGCATCATTGCTGAAGAAGTCTTGGTTGATAGCTACAGAAATTTGGTGGTCTTGAAGCTCCTCATCCTCGAAATGCAATACGGTCCGTTGGGGACACAAAGATATCAATTCGAGAAGCCTAGAGAACATGAACAAACCCGTTTTCCCAAAACCCAAAGCTCTTCCGCAGCCATGATCCACGGGAAACAATTGAATAGTCGTAGTCATATATGTCTGTCTCATTTCACTTTCTCCCAAGTCACATATTTCTTCGTTTTCTTATCTCAAATATCTCTAAATCAGCGATTCTATTCCTTTGTACTTCTGAATTAGTGGCTTTAATGCAACCCCTTTCCTCATATCACTAGTCATCTGTCGTCCTCTACTAGTCTACTGAAAATACTTGCCTCTTGAGGAGTGATCTCCTTTTTTCCTCTTGAAGGTCATCACTTTTCTCGAGATCGAGATCATTGTCATAATCTTGTAATAGCAGGGCAGTAGGGCAAGCCGAAGGTGCATTTGAAAGATCCGTGCTTCGGAAGGCACAAAATCGAAAGACAATCTCTCCCTCCCCACGCAGAAGGCTAGCGCAGAGGGAATTATGCGATCTACTCTCCCTCGTGACTGATAATCCTGTGTCACCAGAATCCAGCCATAGACCAGATGTGGATATATCCACATCTCAATACCAACTTCGCTCGCTTCAGGACCACTAAACATAAAGTCTTCGGAATACGTTATTTCTGAGCTTTGGAACAGCCTTCATCATTCCAACCCTATGCTACGTAACATTCTTATCCCCGTAAGACAAAGTTCTGCACCCAATCACAGCACTCAACAATGATCTTTCAAAATCCCAAATAGGACTAGCGCGGCTGGAAGATCATGATAGGGGAATAGACAGCCTCACCACGGAACCAGCGCCATTGGGAGCCAGATCTGATAATTGGCTATCAAGTGCAAACATATCGCATACGAGGTAAGGTGCAAAAATAGGTTTGGAAGTTTAGATTCATGACTGGGATGTGGTTTCAAGGAGACAGTCGCTCACTCATCACATCGAGCAAGAATTACCAGTATCAAGGATTATGCTATAACCAGAGTCACAGAGAGGACTTTCCTAACCTCGAATCATCATGGATCCTATCGCGGAAGAAAATAATGGGATCGGGATGGCTGCTTTGTCTTTGCTAATGCTAATTTCTCTGGGGCTGATATATGATCAGAAGCGGGCTGCCGTCTGGTAGTACTGCATGTGACCATCATTACGCCTGTCATCTCTAGTCAGAAGACCAAGGCTACAGTTAGTTTCCAAATTGGAAGACGTGAAGATGGCGATGCCAATCACGAAGGCAAGCATAACAGCGGATATTTGCCTGTCGGGTATAAACGCCAGGTGAGAGATGAGCCGGATATTGCGCGATTATATGTCGTGATATTAAGTTACCGACTCCCCACACTCATCCCCACGCCTTATCCCCACGCCTGGTCTCCCCATTTCCTCTCCTCATTGAACGTCAATGCCCAAAATGAATGAAATTCTCCTGCTTTTCTCGGCTTTGCTCGCGCTTCCTGTCGTGCTCGCCGCTCCTCCTATTGGCCCAGTCTTGCTTCTGCCGTCATACTCTCAACCCTCGATAGCTTTACCTACGAGCACTGCGGCTCCACTTTTCGAGCCAGCTCTGTTGCTACAACCTCAAAACGAGACGGCTGTAGGGTCGGAAAAATGGCCTTCTACACCGTTCACCAAGAAAATTTCAGATGATATCTACATCACGATCGAGGAAGTTGGCCCGCTCGTATTGCCAGTATCACAAAAGCGTTTCTTCAATTCGCTTACCGTGATATACTTCTGGACTACCAAAGATGGTCACCTGACAGACCAGATCAGTTTACCTTATTATCGACGGAATCGACGCGTCTCAGTTTTCTTTGATCGAGGCCTCGTTAATGCTTTGCAGAGATGGCAGCTTTTGGAAGTTTTACATGTGATTCAGACCCTTCTGCTAGATTGTGGGCCGAGGGAGATCTTCTGGTCCAAGATTTTGATAGGGAAGATCCCAGTGGCGACTTTCAGCTTGACTCTTCGTGGATGAATTCTTGACTCCACCGGCTGAATGAGCCATTGAAGCTTGTTTCCTTAATGATATCCAACAGCAAAATTGCGCCAGTTTGCGAATGGTGGACGGTATAAGGTCTTGCTTAGGATCTTTGAGTCCTCAAGCGTTCACGCGTGTTGTCGCTTACAACTGTCGAAGCGCCCAAGCGATGGAGATACTGAGCAAGCATCGCCAAATGAACTTCGTCAAGACGGTCAGAAATAAATGGTGTGCTAGAATTGGTGCCCCGATGAAGGTCACTTGTCGCTACAATTGTACTATTGCCTCACTTTGAGTGCCTAGACTTTTTATGTTCTCTAAAGAAATATTTAGTTCACTCCTGCAGCGACCAGACAAGAGGATTACGGCCGTAGACCGAAAGGGCTGGAACATTTCAACAGCTTCCAGAATCTGCTGACAATTGTCCGTGGGAAAAGCGTATAAGCTGATATGAGTTGAGAGACTGACATCACCGTAAAAGGAGGCATTGCCGTTGTATCCAGAAGGCTCGGAGCTATCCTAAATGAGATTACACATGAGCTCTTGAAAAGTAGTCCATGCTGTCGGAGGCCACTGATATTGCAGGCCTAAAGTTTTCGTGATTGAGTCCTTAGCCTATAGCAAAGCAAAGCATGCTCCTCTCGCCACATGAAAAGTATGACTAATGATCCTGTCAGTGTATTAGATCCAAGATTCACACTAAGATTGGAAGGATGAGGTTACTAAGATCGGTCGAGTGTACTCTGAATCTCTTTATACTCTTACTACTTCAATATCTGAAAGTAGTGACGGAGGTTACCGCGTACCAACGCGGACATCCCCAGGCGAAGAGAACGATTACCCTGTAGATCTCCATATAGGGTTTAAGCATATAAGATTTTTCATTAGAGAGCCTCGGGACTGGAATCGAGAGTGGGAAAAGGGAGCCCTGTGTAAACGGGCCTACGTGGCAAGAACGGCATCTCTTTAGGCGAGGTCTTTATTTTTCCGGATATCTGCTCCATTGGGGATGCAAAACGTCTCAAGTTTCTAGCGAGCTGCCATGGATGCAGATAAGAATTGAGGACCCACCGCCTTCCTTGATATTGAACAGCGTTCAAGGTACAGACGCAGGAGCTGATTCATTGGTCCAGCGAGAAAAATGGTTCAACATCATCGAGGACTATTCTTCGAGAGGTTTGACAGTACCCTCAGACGAGTTACCAGCTCTGTCGGGTCTCGTACGGGTTTAGCGGCGTGGTCCTTACCACGCAAGTATTTTCAAAACGGACATGCCGTCGGCTCTGCTCTGGAGAACCAAGGCTCGGGACGGACCGGACAACACGCAGCCTGCAAGACCAAGTCAATATCGAGCTCCGACTTGGTCATGAGCTTCGGTGGATGGCACCGTGACTTGTGAAAGTCGGTGGCTCCATAACCATAGCGAGA
>JAABUI010000345.1_pt1 | contig 41287 bp, 43 predicted proteins | sample 5559111 | NCBI WGS metagenome assembly JAABUI01 (sample SAMN10711870, study PRJNA513365) | rock metagenome | isolation source: Antarctica rocks | place: Antarctica: Victoria Land, Buttleship Promontory | reverse complement strand
GTACGTCCCGTACACATTAATCTATCACACTACCTCCTGAACATCATATTTCCAATGACTTCTTCTCTTCGTACTATGTGAACTTACTAAATCTCCCTCCAAGATCATGCACACAAACACAAGGGATCAAACTACGGGACAAGCACCTGAGATCTACCAGTATCACATTGGATACTGGAAGAGCCTGTGTTCATAGAGACGAGTTGAAGACAGGTATCAATTTCAAATGTTATTCCGCTGACTGCATTCTTTGAGTTCCGGAATAGACTACATACTGGGCCTGGGATACCAAGGGTTCAGCATTCAATGCGAAAGGATTAGCTTCGATCTGCAGAAACGCAAAAATCAGTCTAGTCGCCGTCGACCGAGTCATCTCTTCTTCGAAAAGACCCCTGTCTAACGGCCAAGTCAAGGCCATCAGTTTGAAACTCAACAAGGGAAGCTCAGGAAACCTTGTGTCATATGTGGTCGAGGACTTCAGCAACCCTACTAAATCTAGCTGTTTGTCAGATGAGATACCAGAGAGTCATTCCCCGAAGCACATGATCGGTTACCATCCAGCCATACTCCCCCATCGATGCCAACGTCGTGACTCTAAGCCAAACCCTTTTTCAATTCTAGCCTTTCATAAAACGCCCCTGTCCGGCTACATCATCTGCCTAGGAGAATTGCATCTCGCTCAGTCAGATACAACCCCGAAATCTTCGGACAGGTAAAGTAAGCGTACAGGTACGTTGTCAGCTGCTTGACGCCTTGGGCTGTTGAGACTTTATAAGGGACGAGGGTACCACGTTCGATACTAGAGGCGATGTGGAGGGCCGTACTATCCACAACCTCAGGGTGTTTGAGCCCTGTGGAAAGCGCTTCAAGTTCCTGGTTGTGTAATTCCGAGCTCCTTTTCGATCCCATCTGCCAAAGCCAAAGAACCCATGGATCACACCCACTCTTTTCACTTACGGTACAACGAAAGTATGGAGACAGAGACAGTGCACCACGCGATGAACAGCTCATTTTCAGGTACACATCGAGATGATGATGATGATCATAATGAACGACGGGGAAGCGAATCATTATGTAGGCTAAAGAGGAATGTATGGCGGGAAAAGGTCCTTTGCTTTGGAGAGAAAGGTGAGGGGGTTGGAGTTGCTGTGAGAGAGGGGGGTATGGGAGGCTTGAGTTGGGGACTTGGAAAGGGAGGGGGATTGGGAAAGGGAGGGGACCTTCAGGTTTGGGTGTGACATAGTATAGGACGGTGGATGAGGAACTGGTGAATGGGAAAGCAGTGTGATGGGTCTGAAGTGATTGGTATTTGAATGATGGCGGGGCGGAATACGCTTAAGTCGTGGGTTTCGAAGGGGTCTTTGGTGAGTACTAGCGATTGTACTGTGGAGGCCGATAGAGGATGTATAAGAGGCGAGAGTGAGATATAATAGGGACGTTGAGCCGGTACAAGAGTCAGGCATCACGCATTTGACCAAGTAGGCTTTCCTTCGTCACCTGACATACTGAATAGATATTCAAGAAGATGCCGGGAGGATTTGGCAACCTTTACTATAAAATTGACAAGCTTTTGAGAACGAACGTAATAAAGCGCGATATTCCTCGCCGGGGATCAGGCACTGTAAAGGAGAACAAAGGAAAGGAGGAGGAGGAGGCTGCGAGACTAGTCGAAATCTGCCCACCTACCTTACTTGCCATCAAAAGATATTCGCAAGGCCGGTAACAGCATCCCGATGCGTAAAGGCCACATCCCCAGCCGCATGGATCGCAACGGCACCCACATGTACGGTACCCTTTCCAGACACACACACCCTCCTCCTATCCAGCGCACCGACGCGCCGGTTCAAACATCAAGATCAACATCCCCCCAGACAACTCAGCTCGAGCCCAAACCGTCAACCAGCCCCCAAAACAGGGAAAAGAAAAAAGAGGTCGAAAGCCGGTAAACCACTGCGACCCCAGCTTCCAAACAAACGCATCGATCGTCACTCGCACTTATGCACCAGGCGCATAATCTCTCGCACGACGCAGGGAAAGCCGTTCGTTCGCGGATTCGAACCGTACCGCTTGCTCAGGTCACGGCGCATGCATCATGCAGACTGAACTGCATGAGATAAAAGATTGAAAGGTAGGATGGGGCATTGATCAACGTTCCGAAGGTTCGATCACCGAAATGCAACGGGCGGGACGGAGAGAGGGGAGGAGAGGAAGGAGGGAATGTGGGGTTGGGTCTGAGGGCCTCAGTTGAACCCGGTGATGGGATTATGGGTTAACGGGCTGATGGGGTTGGGAGATGTGTGTGTTTGTGCTGGATGGACGAGAATCGAGTCATGGAGTATGGTAATGGAATGACGATCCGTCAGCACTGTGTACCAAATGCCCTCAGCTTCGCTATCGATATCCGTTGATCGCACCCCTCCCAAACCCCATCAGCAATCCAGCAGTCCCCCAGCACGAAGATCCCCCTACCTTCTCCATCCATCAACGCCCACATTCAAAAAAAGGAGCACTCTCCACCGCCGATCCCCGCTAGAAGCACGGTAGAAGCATCATGGAAGGCCGGTACTTGGCGATCGACACCCTTCTAGCGCCGCCGATCCCCCTTCTAGATCTGCAACGGGAACTACGCTAGAAGCTCGGTTTCGGGCTCCTGGAAGCCTGGCTGCTGCGTGCTTAGGTCCGTATGCGGAGATCTGGATGCGGTATCGGGGGTGAAGATCGTTTTGACAACGTTTTTCTTTTGGGGGTTCCGGGAATGGGGGGAGGTCAGCTGGCCAAAGGGGGTTTGGAGTCTGGATCGATGAGAGGGGCGGTGTGTGTACCTGTTTTCTCGGTTCCTGGATGAGTTGCCGTTGGGCAATCTCGTGACGGGAGGGCCAGATCTGGCTGTCGTACTCGAATACATCTGGGGGCCGACTCGTTAATTGTTGGCAATGCAAGTCATTTGGGTCGTGAGCTGAAGTGAGACATGTCGACGTAAATTCTATGGTACAAGATAGTCTATGTAGGAAACCGAAAGAAGCAAGTGCGCCATTTTGCCGTAGCGAACGTTCCGAGTCTATGGTCATTTTCGTGAGATGCCAAAGCAAATGTGTCCGCCCAAAGTCTAGATTTCTTTTCGTACAGAAAGCGAATGACCCAAAAATGAAGAGTGCTAAGTGGTATATCCTGAACCCCCAAAATAAGAATACATCGGCGCAAAGCATAAAGGCAAATCTTAGCCAAACAAAACTTCTTTGGACTCGGCCTGGGCAACGTCTCTCCAGTCAGCGTCACCTTGTCCGGCATCACTGCATTGCCACACTTTCTCGCAGACTTCCCAGGCGGTGACTATGTTGTTCATGCCTTGGCGCGTCTCGAGATGCCGGAACACGGTTCTTGCCACGTTCCTGTCCACATCGTCCACGGCCTCGCACGCTGCCGTGAATAGTGGCCAGACCAAAGTTGCCATGGGGCCGGAGAAGATGACCACACGAAGACAGGCCTGCAAGGTTTGCTTGCAAGGCGTCTGAACCTTCTGGTCGGAGCGGGGATAGTTGAGAATCATGCGGTAGAGGAATACGAAGCAGGCTTGCTTGTGGGCCTCGGCATTGTTGAGGATGGACTGTAAGCGAGAATCGTCGGCCGCGTTTTCGGTCGTGACTACTGAAGGAGGAAGCTTGGGGATCCATTGCTGTAAAGCGAGTTCGATGCTGGTGGTGTTGGTCTCGAAATCGGCGCGCATGTTGTTGGCTTTGTCATGCCCTGGACTTTGCCCTTCCTCCTGGTCCAGATTTCGCTTCACATCCACTAGACTGGCAAGCCTGTGGATTACGGGCCACAAATCTGCCACGAGGCCAAAGAGCGTATCCACTGAAGCCATGGGGGAGCGGTCATGCACAGATACAAAATCTTGCGCTGTAGGCACGAGTATTGTTCCAGACATTGGTGAAGAGCCGAATGAGAGAGCTGAAGCCACATCGAAGTATCTGAATGCTCGTTCCAGGAATGCACTGGTTGGGCTGCGCTTCGTTCTCCGCTCTCTCATGATCGACAATGCGCCTCGAAGATGGCTATTCAATACCGTAGAAGAACCACTGCGAACAATCTAGTACTAGTCAGCATTAGATTCTAAGGCATGAGGCTCTGTAGACCGACCTCATAGTAGAGCAAAAGGATTATGACAGCCAGAACTTCATCTCGGTTGCCCTCGTCTTTATGTGCAATCAGACCTGCCAACCCCTGCAGGGCTTTGGAATGCAAATCTAGTGCTCTTTCCTCTACATGCAGTCCCCGATGCTCAAGATGAGCACTTGAGATGGCATAAATGGCATTCAACAGAGGCGGGCTCTTTCTTGCCATGGGCAAAACTAATTGTCTAAATGGGTTGCCCGAGTCTTCTTTGAAAACAACTAGGTGGCTCAGGACATTACAAAAGTGATCCAGAAGCCCTCGGCGAGAATCGCGGCTGGTGTATTCGGAGTATGGGGGGAAACTGGGAGACTGGGCATGGATGCTGGGCGTGAAATCATAAGGAGAACCGCCGGACTGCGGCGAAAGGAAGGCACTTGTAGGATCTGGGTATGAGCTGCTCCTTGAGAGGGCAGTGGGCGGTGCAGTAAACATCTCTCGAGAAGTGACAATGTCTGGATCATATTGTGGTGGATCCCGCGAAAAGCCGTCGAGTGAATCCATTTGGAGATGCTTGACCTCGTCGAGACTGGGAGCTGTCCGGGCGTAGCTGTCCAGAGAAGTGAAAGGGGGGAGAGGGGAGTTCATATCTCCGAAGGTGTCACTGCCGCAACTCGAGGCAGAGTCGCTAAAGACGGAATCTGCACTGTGAACTTCCCAGTTCTCAGCAATGGCCGGCAGCGATGGTGTGGGTGATCCGGAGAGGATCGACGAACCAGAACTTGAGTCCTGACGAAGTGCTTGAAGGCGATCGTGGAAGCCGTAATGCTGACCCGGAGCCGTCGTTGGGGGTCTCATGCCCATATGCTCGGGGTTGGAGACGGTCCTCCTCCTCTTTCGGGGTTTGACCGCTTCATACTCGCACCTCAACCCCCGTTCGAGGCAACGATCACATTGGGGGCGCTCTTCGTTACATTTCTTCTTCTTCTCTTTGCTATGTCACGGTCAGCGCACCGAAGATACATGGGGGCAGGGAGGGTGGTCTTACCAGTGTACACAACCTGTAGTCGAGCAAGAACATTACGGGTCAGCTTCATGTTTCAACCACCCTGCAAGCCGCCTCCAATGGGGGGGAAAAAGGCAAGGCGGATGACGGCTTACCGGCTCTGGAACGCCTCTTGGGGATCTTAGCAGGGACTGGTCGGTGATAGAGCAACATCATAGAAGGGGAGCAGTCCAACATGAACAGGAGGGATGCAGCCTTTTCAAGACCACAGAAACAGCTATGGTCAGGTATTCAGAGAATGCAGGAGTGACCGGGACGCGGCCTTTAAGACGACTTTGCTGATCAGTTGCTCTGTGCATGCAACGTCTCGAGCTTGTTTGATTTGATACACAGGGCTTTGGAGGTTAATACGAAAGGAGTTTAGCAGGAGCCGATATAGGCGCAGTGTTATCCACGCAGCATCGTTGCGAAGTCTTGCGGGGTAGAGAGGATATCGGAGGTGTGATGGTAAGTGGACAGAGAGAAGTGTGGGGCTTTTGAGTGAGAAGGAGCAGAACAGTTCGCAGGCAATAATAGGTGCAGGCAGGCTAGTCTCGCAGCGAGCAGGACTAAGGGCAACGCCAATGGTTGCAGGGGGGGTATCCGCGCTACAAGTGCTGTCAGGGTCAAGGGAGAAGGGGAGCGTCATGTTGATTTGCGATATCCACTCTCGCTGCGTTCGCATTGCGACTTACAAGTGACTGGCTGCTTCAGACTCGCCGGGATATGGGGAAATCTGATCTTCATCGCCTTAGGGCTGCCACTAGTCGACTTGGCTCTTTCCGGCACTAGCGCCCTCGCGCTACGGCCATCCCTGCTCCGCAATCGACAGGGCTCCCATCCTCGCCCATCCTGATCGGCAGCTCGGTTAGTGCATCCATTCGGCCAAGCGTTGAGATCATCTCGCCCTAGCACCCCCCTCCCCGTCATGCCTTGCGGCTGCCCTCCGATCATTGGCCCATCTGGCTGGGCAGGAGATTGTCAGCGTGCGATCGGCGTCCTTCTAGAGGCCTTCTAGAGGATTGCCGAAAGGGAGCCATGCAGGCATGCAGGCCTCGTGGAAGCCATGGAAGCCACCAAGAAGGTCAGAGGCCGTGTGCGAAGGCCTGCCCTTGCCGATCCCTCGACTCCCATCTCGTGTGTGCGTGTGAAACGACGTCGGACGTATCGAACCACACTTCCAATGGGGAAGGTCTAGCAACGGTCTCATCTGACCTCTCCCACCTGGTGCGCGACGGAAATACCTGAAACGTTTCCTCGACTCATCGCTCTCGTGCGTTTCGCACACTTCGTGCACTGGCAGGGTGTGCACTGGCGTGGTTCAGACGCGCATGTAAAGCTTATTCAATGCCACTGCTGTCGGAGGTGCAGGTGCTCGAGACAGTTGAGCCACTGCCCTGACTGCAAACACTCCAGAGCTCGTCCCAACTAAGAATACCACAATCTGAAACCGGAAAGCCGCCCTCTAGCTGTTCTGGGCACGACGGTGGTTGAGTGGCTCGAGTGGCACCCTTGGCCCACGGTTTCTTTACCGGCGTGGAGCTGGGCCTACCACGCATGTGGAGTCAGATCATTGGACCGTTGTTTGGTCGCTTCTAACATCCCAGTCGGCAGGATTCGAATCCAGACAGCGCTAGGCCTCATTGGGAGATAAGAGACGAACCATCGGATTGCCACGCAAACGAAGTCTCGTGGAAGACCCGAAGAACATTCCATGGGTTTGGGACGCTGATTGGGTGTTGGGTCCGCTCGACGATCGTTGGTCCTTCGGTGCATTCATCGTTCGCCTGCCAACTGTGTAACAAACCGTTCTTAGCAGAAAGTGGAGGATCGGAATATACTCCTACCTTTGTCGCTCGCGCAGTCTCTTGCATTATCTTAGCCTCCGGAATGCGCATCTAGATTATCTTAACGCCTAGAAAGCGTGGGATCCCTTGATCTCGAGCTTGGAGAGAAAAAAGTCCAATGTTGCTAGCTCGAGCATGGCTCTATCACCGTCATACTCTACGGTCCGTTTGGCCATTGCACCTCATAGCGAATGGCTCCATGAGTGCGCCTAAAGTCGAAACCATATCAGACAGCAAGGTGATCATCTGGTACCATCAACATCGACCGCACCAGAGGCTTTAGGAGCCATGCGCAATAGTGACATGTACATTGACAAGAGTCTTCTTATTCTGCCACCTTCAAAGTCTCAAGTATGGTGCACATGGGACCTCCATTGGGGACAGGATCCATAGCGACTAGAGCCAGGCATCTCCAACGCTCTCTTGTCTTGCAAGGCACCATGATCTTGTGACCTTTATTTGCCACTTGAATGGTAGAAGCGCTGCAAACAGCTCCTGCTCTCGACTCTATCATCGATGCGGCGATCATGCAAGGCATCTCCGGGCTTTCGAGGATTGACTACAATCTGCTGCCAGTATGGCTTCTGAACCCTGACAGATAAGATAATCGCCTGTACAAGAAAATGGCACTTTGAAAATATCCAGTCGCGAAATTTTGTTTAGTGAGAGAAACATTCTGTTTGCCTCTCCAACCAATTTTGAGGGTTTCATCCTGGCCCTACGGCGTCATAGCTTTCGGGAAGCCTTACCGACTTTGACCCCGTACGATAATCGTTTCAGACCAGTACGAACCGCACCAGGTTGAGTTCGGCTTGCCGGAGTTTCATAGGAGCATTGGTTGGTGCTATTTCAGGTGATACTGCATACCCTTGCGCCGCTTCATGATTTGCTATTTTTGCATATTCTTGTTCGAACGACCTGCCGTATTTTGAGCGTCAATTGCTTCGAGGCCATCGAAATAGCTCTCGTCACGTCTCCAGGGATAGGTTTCGGGACAAATCAGTCCTGCAGAGTATCTGGAACAGGGTCTCTTTGGATGATACTCTCACATCAGACTCTCCGAAGGAACATCAGGCTTATTGGAACGTCGCTGCGTATGTAGCCTGACTGGCGCGAGTAGCCAATTATCAAACTTTGTAAGAGCAGACACTTTTTGTATTAGACACACAGCCTTCCAAATACAACTTGCGTACGAATGGTGAGTCGAACATCGCCGTGGCACCGGCTTGCGAGCCACCAGCGTAGGGCTATAAGGATTCGATGCGCATCTTCAAGGTCAAATGGTCCCATGTAGTGCAGCATTGACGAGCTTCTCTTGTGTCTAGATTTGAACTGGCTCATGCAAAGATCCTTCATGCCGAGAGATAATACCGGTCTCACGTAATGCGCGGGTTCTCTATCGACAGGATCGTTTCTAGGATTAGATATCGCTTCTCCACAAACTCGGAAACATCTGGGGATAGATAATCCCCCACACGTCGGGAAGATCAGAGAACATCTATCGCTTGGAAATTCTCCTATGGTGTTGACGTGATCGTTCCAAGGTTTCTTGCGACATTTACCCCGGCATTTCGCAAAGAAAAAACGGTGTTCTCGCTCAATGGTGGGCTTCAGGGAGCGCTTCATTCGAAGTCAGCCTTCAAGGCAGTCTGTTGGCGCTGTATTTATGATTGGACTCGGCTGGCGCTTATTGAAGTTTTCAGCAATAATTCTTGAGGTGTAAGATGTGTACGTCGTTGCAGTCATGCCTCTTTGAGAATCTTCCTCGGTTTGCCTCTCTTGGTGAGGGAATTCTCAAGACCGGCGGCGGTGCCGTGCTGGGTAGTATGTAGGACTCTGGGCCTGTGTGTCACACAGAATGCAGAGGGAAAGAACAAGGCTGCAAAGCATTCCTGCAATATGTCACAATGATATGCTTGGTCGGAGTCTTCAACGACGAACCGTACAGCATTTCGATGTGACGAAGCGTCATGAGTCTATCCCTTAGCTCGCGTTCATGACGCTAATAGAGGCTCCCAGAATCCTCGAGACTCTTGTATCCTAGGCGGCATATGGAGCGTGAAGACTGTGACGGATGATAGCACAAATACTCAGACGAATGACAGGAATTCTGGTAGGAAGATGTATCCATATTAGACTTGAAGTGGCTTCAATAAGAGAAGCAAAGCAGGAGAGTCCACGATACCTGGGTGGTCCTAGAACGACTGCGTCTTCCAATGCAAACACTAGGGCGCAGTCCCCAGCCTTGTTGAAAGGAAGAAAATGATAAGACCACCGTTACGAACTCCTGAGGGCAGCTATGCTAGCTCCTTTTCTGAAGGTATATTGTCTCCAGATACATCTGACTAGCTCCCTATCGTCCATCAGATTTCGAGGGCAATGAAAAGACATGCTGTTCATGTTAAGCCCAACAGTTGTCTACTCAAGTCAGCCAAATCAGTCAAGTCGTTGAAGCGATTTACCATGAATTCACACATGTGTCAGGCGCAGTGCAAAACATTGTTGGGGTGAGCGATAGCAAGAAGCATTGTGCCTATCCAATATGTCTCAAGGATCTATTGCGTGAGTTGAAGCATCCATTTGTGATCCTGGAAATCATAGGAAGATAATGTCCGCATAATGGTTCGTCCCGTTTGGGTAGAATCCAGGCAGGATGAGTTTTCTGAGTGAAGGAACGAGACCTCGGGTAGAATTTCCTTTTTCTCCAAACACCCACAACAACACATTCATCACATCTGATCCAATGTGATCCTAAGACTTTCATTACGCACTACAAGTATGCCCATCAATCAAGCCTGGAGCATCTTGTTTGACTTACTGCGCCTTCCATACATATTATGATACAACCTCCTTCTTAGTTCTTACGCTATCATGGTTTCCCTCAAATTAATAGTGCGACGGAGAACTGACATGAACGAGCTGGAGGCTCAATACAATCAGTCCTCTGCATCAAGTCTTGGGCCGCAGTCTGAAATCAACAAGTCTGGTGAATCTGGGGATAGCAGCCAGGATGACTTCACCGATGAGTCTGATATCAACGACCAGCAAAAACGCAAGAAAGTCATGATAACAAGAGCCCCCCGAAAGAAACAAGCAGTGACGAAGACTCGTGACCGTGCGATTATTGAAAAGTAGGCGATGTATTGTTATCTTGAGTCTATTGTACTGACCAGAGTAGGATCGAACAAAACCGAAGCATGTCTCCTCTCCTCAAATTCCCCGCTGAGTTGCTTGAGAAGATCCTGGAATACGTTGTGGGAGGCGGTCTCATACACGTAAAGTACATCACAGCAGATCAACTCACGTTCCTTACTAGTTCATATCGGTCGCCACCAAAGAATGGCGTATTTCGTTCTGCTGTATGCCAGGCAGAGGAATCAGAACACCAAGTTTACGTCGAAGCAAACTCTCATGATCAAAGGGGACCCTTAGGCCAGACCCTGGAGCCTTATGTCGCCAATTGGATGCAGCGTCACCAGAATTGCTCGGGCCATTGCGCGAACGATGGCTCGAACGATGGCGGTGAGGAGAAGATCGCGAATTTAAAATTGATGATGAAGACAGACCGTGTGGATAAAGTCGATCTTAGGGTCATGGCAACTTGCCGTCAACTGTACGAGCGGTGCAATGTCCTTCTCTGGAGAACAAACACCTTTTCTTTTGTAAGTGTTTCGTAAGCGAGTCATCCATTCGGGTTCAACAGGAGAAGAAATTTGCTTACCTAGAGAAAATCTCTTCAGGACGACGGCATCACATTCGCTAAGTTTCTCGAGAGCCTAAACCCGGCTCAGAAGAGAAAGTTTGAAGCCATCAATATCAGCACTCATGTGCGTTTGGATTGTGGGGTGCCCTATTCAAGAACGATTAATGACAATTGGCACCAAGCTCTATCACCTACACATCTTAAGATGCTCAGGGGGCTGTCCACGGTACAGCTATGCATTGCATTGCATCGGGGCCACCAGGGCGGGCATTTAGTTCGGGCCCATGAAAATTGCGAAGATTATGTGTCAAAATCAATCTCTACAATCAAACGACTTGAAGCTCTACCTTTGAACAAAGTCACTGTAGTCATCAACGATGACCGCCAGGCTTCTGACTCGATTTCGCATCCTCAGTGGACCAAGACCGAGAAGCTGGCATTTGCAGAGACAATCAGAGCTAACCTTGTGGCGGACCATACGGCAGAGATCCAGCAGCGTACGGAAGAGGTCCGAAAAGTGCGAAAGCAAAGACTAGCAGCGCTTCCTAGCAAAGAGAAGCGTGAGCGTGCCTATGTGCGCTATCGTAAGCATCTTGTAAACGAAGCAGCGAAAAAACTCAAAGCCATGGATGATGCGAGACGCGTATTGGTGAACAAAGTAGAGATAATGGTCGGCCTTGCTGTGGAGCATGAGTCGGAGAGGCAGAGACAGATAGTGGAGGGCGAGAAGTACAAGCTCCGCAATATGAAGATAGAGGAAACGCATTTGTGGTATAGATACAGGGATCTCCAGAAAAGGTTGGATGAAGTGCTGAAGGATTCGAGTTTGGCTAAATGCCAACCACTTAAGCGGAGGTATTTGAGTGAGGACTCTAGTTCTGATAGGAAGGACCTTGGTTCTGACACTGAAGACTCTGGTTCTGGTGGCGAGGAATCCTGACTTGTTACTTAATTCATGGAAATCGACCGCTTTATCTAAGCATACTGAATCTCCACGTCCTTGACGTCAGTTCGAACAAGAGACAACCTCCCAAATGATATACTTACGTCAAGGCACTCGCCCCTAGATTTAGTCCTTATGCTATGCTTATGCCCCCAATGCGTTAACGTTATTCGGGTAGAGATCCCTTTGATGTGAGTCACACGGATATGCGAGACTCTTCATTAACCAAGTTTTATCAGGAAGTCTCCTGTAGATGCTAATATTGCAATATGCCTATTCCTCTATAAAGCTAACAGACTTTGGGTCAAGTTCACCTGAAGTGAGCTACACGAGTCTGTGAGGCGCTTCGATGACTCAGTATTTAAGGCACTCGCCCCTTTTGAGGCAACGAAGGATAGAGCAACCACGGTGACTTTTTCTTATGTCTGTGCCAAGGCGCTAGTAATTATAGTCAAAGATTAATTTGTCCCTCAACCACAGCAACCACACGTTTCTTGGTACAACCATCAACTCACCACTCTCATTATTTAATCAACCTCCTCTCCTAAACAATCACAATGGCTGCTTCAGCGCCGCCGTCATCGACTGGCTCGACCAAGATCGATGGCGCTGTCCAGAAGACTATGGCCAATACTCCAGAGAAGCTCAGCGGTTTCGCGCTGTACTCGAGATTTGCTCTTGCTGGTGCAGTCTGCTGTTCTGTCACCCACGGCGGCCTGACGCCAGTCGACGTGTATGTATATGCTAAAGCTTCATGAGCTTGAATTCTGACAGTTGTCGCGTATAGGGTTAAAACACGGATACAGCTCGACCCAGCAATCTACAATCGTGGCATGATAGGTGGTTTCCGTCAAGTCATCGCGAAAGAGGGCATGGGTGCGCTTGCTACCGGCTTCGGTCCTACGGCAGCGGGCTACTTCCTTCAAGGCGCCTTCAAATTTGGAGGATACGAGCTCTTCAAACAGCAATGCATCAACTACCTGGGCTATGAGACCGCATCGAACAACCGAACGGCTGTCTACTTGGCCTCTTCTGCATTGGCAGAGTTCTTTGCAGATATCGCTCTCTGCCCATTAGAGGCAACACGCATTCGGCTTGTGTCTGAGCCCACCTTTGCCAGTGGGTTGATTAGTGGTTTCGGCAAGATCGCCAAGCAAGAAGGTCTTGGTGCTTTCTACTCAGGATTTGGACCTATCCTCTTCAAACAGTATGTTTGCCCATATCTGATCACGATTGTGGGACGGCGCTCATGTAAAACAGAGTCCCATACACTATGGCCAAATTCGTTGTTTACGAGAAGTGCGTTGAGGCCGTTTATAAACAGGTGGATAAGACGCAAGCCTCTGGTGGAACACAGACTGTCATCAATCTTGGATGCGGGCTTATGGCAGGTCTCGCAGCTGCTATCGTGTCGCAGCCTGCAGACACTATGCTCAGCAAGATTAACAAGACCAAAGGACTGCCAGGAGAGGGTACCACAAGTCGTCTTATCAAGATCGCAGGGGAGCTTGGACTACGTGGAAGCTATACGGGTATCGGAGCTCGTCTCTTTATGGTAAGTGACGATCGAAGTGTACACACAAGGGACATTGCTCACAAATGTAGGTGGGCACGCTGACAGCTGGGCAATTTGCCATCTACGGCGATATCAAGAAGGTGCTCGGTAAGTATTCATCTATATGTATGCATGCCTCCGCTGACAAATGCAGGTGCGACTGGCGGTGTGGAGATTGCTAAATGAAATGATACACCATTCTTCGAAGTCTCGGTCTAGGGCGTTTTCTTCTTTGATTGCATGCGGTCCTGCTAAGCGATCGCCGGCAAGCATCGCACAGGCTTAGGATACATGCACTCCTGTTATTAAACTGCATCAAGGGTCTTCATGTAATACAATTGCTGATTATAGACAATAGAGCATTTCTTCTCCTCACCATTTCCAGTACTTAGAACCAAACAAATGTCCCCCAAGGGTATATCTATACAGAGGTGGTGAAGGGGAGAAACTGCCGTTACAACTGCACCCATCCTATCAGGGAAGTCCTCACTACTCTTCTGGTTTGCTGATACAGATTATTGACGCAAATGGAGTTTCAGAGCAATGACACCCATCCAACAATAACGGAACGTCAGCCAGACTACCGCGCCTTGCTAATAGAAAGCCAACTTTGCAGCACTTGAAACAAAATTGGGCACAAGGCGTCGGGAGATCATGTTGCTTTGCTAACTCTCGTTCGCTGGGAATCAAATGGGAATGCCAAGACTTTTCAGGACGGTGGTTGCCAGGTCAAACCACTAGCGCCCCGAATCTGTAAATAGCGCTAACCCCCAATATTTCATATCTCACAAGTTTGACTTGTGCTACCGACACAGTTCACATTCCAGACTACTGAAGCGAGAATCGCACAATCGAAAAGAGCAATGGACTCTACATCTGTGGAAGACTTCCAAGACTATCACAACCTCCAACCCTTCGAAGAAATCAACGAAGACATCCACTCATCCCCACCACCCCTCCACCGCAACTACACCTCCACCTCCCACCATGACCTCTCCTCCGACTCCGCCTCCCTCTCCGGCTCAGCCCACCACTCCCCCACCGCCGCCCTCTTCGACCACCCAACCCGCACCAGCTCCCCTCGCACATCCCACAGCTCCTCCGACTCCATCTCCGTCCTCGCGGACTCCCACTATGAACCCACCTACAAACCCTCCGCCCCACAGAGAACGCGCCCCGCTTTCCGCAACCCCTCTTCCGTCCACGCAATGCAAATGGACACCACGCCCCCGCACCTCGCATCCCCATCTTCGCAACACCGCCCGAAGCTCTACACGCCCTCGCGACAATGCACGCCGCGATCCGCGCGCTCGCATCGTAGCGCTGTGAGCTCGCCGTCGAAGCTGAGTCCGGGGAAGAAGATGAAGAAGGAGTATCCGTTGGTGCTATTACATGTTACGCTGCTGCCCATCCCGCTGCACTATTCGCAAGAAGTGATGGAAAGCGTGCTCCCGCCCTCCATCCTCGAAAACTGGAAAACACTCCAAGAGAAAGCCACCGACACAGTCCTGGAGCGAGGGATCCTAATCCCGCATCCAAAAGAAGACTACGACCTCCTCGAAGAACGCCTGCTCGAATCCCTCGAGCTCAAGATCCCCCGAATCCTCAAATGTGGCCATTTCCACCTCTCCCCCGAAGAAGAAGCCGACATCCTCGCCGACTCCGACACCGAAGATCCAGACGAAGACGCCACGGACTTGGACATCTGCGACGACTGCGGCCGCCGCATCCGCGACGGGAAATTCGGCAGCGCGGGCTCGGGGAATAAGAGGTGGGATATCAAGCTGTTTGCGGCGAACGGGCTTATGCGGGCTGGGGCGTGGAGCGCGGCGTGGAGGGAGATGGAGAGGGTGGATGTGGAGATCTTGCCGTGGATGGAGGAGGAGATGAAACGTGAGCTTGAGCTCAGAAAGGAGGAGGAAGAGAGAGTGACTCTAGAGGATAAGGAGAGAGAGGAAGGCGTGGGAGGCTTAGATGATGAGAGGTTGAGGGAGATATATGGGGGGGAGGCGAGGGCGTTTGTGGATGGGAAGATTGAGGAGACGGACGCGACAGTTGAGATGGCTGCGCGGCAGATGGATGAGGCTAAGCAACGAGAAGGGGAGGTGCCGCTTTGGGATCTGCTGAGGGAGTTTGTGAACCATGCTGTCCGGGATCGGAGGAATGTGGCCATTTTCCTGCTCAGTTTTACGGTGTTGCTGCTTTCGATAGGGTCATTTGGAGGCGGGAGATCGAGCGTTACGGATATCCAGCCAGAGCGGCCTTTAGGTCGGAGCAGGACGAGCGTACCGATTGCAGCGGTACAGTCGACGGCTGGGGGGTTCACTGCATCGACTCTTGCGACTATGCCGGTGGTGGATGCGAGTCCCGTGGCAGCGGCAGCGACGTCTACAACCACGACGGAGCAGCCACAGAGCGAAGAAGGAGAAGGAGAAGAGGAGTCGATTTTATCGGCGTGGATGGAGGCAGGCGGAGATGAGGTCAGTGAGATGGTGGAGGATTGAGTGTAAGGTGCCGCCAAGTGCAGGATCGTGAGGATGTTTTCAGCTGATCTGCGGATTTCTGTTGGGTTTTTTAAAATGAAAGCGCAGCGAGCGAGGTGTTTGTGTCTGATGGGGGTAGTTGGAGATACCTTTCATTCCGGGAATATATGATGAGAGTGGGTAATAGAATATTACTTTTTTTGTAATCATCTCTCTGCAGCCCCCAAATATGGTCATCTCTTGGGTGTGATTCCTTCTATTAGTAAGATAAAAGGGCAGTGATTAATGAGAAATAGAGAATCGTCCGGTGCAGATACCTATATCAACACTATATCAAGGGACAAGAACCAAAGAATTTATAATATTTGTGATTCAGCTATAGCTATAGAAAGGCCTCACTTGGGTATTTAACCGCTAATCTCATGACTTCAAGGGAAAAGGCACCACCCTCTTCATTCCTTTTTCGGAAAACCCCCCGTGATGGCACTATCCTGATTATTATTCTGCCTATCTTTCTCTCTTCGAGAGGGGCTAATCCCCTATCCTTATTAAAAAGTAATGATTGAACTCCTAAAGACATGCCTTAGCAAGCTTTCACGGACCCGGTCCACTAGTAGATGACAAGGGAGGTTCCCTTAAGCTGGGGAAGGCCCACGCGGTGAAATTCCCCTCCCCTGATCTTGATTCTGACTCCCTGGCAGTATCTGCGATAAGCTTATCCTCCGCTCCGCCTCCTCAAGAACCCTCTCCGCCTCCCGCCTCATAATCGGATGATCGGTCGAGAGTGACGGGTCCCAAGCCGACGATAGGGGGGGAACGTGCTCCAGTACCATGCTCGCGAGGAATCCGCGGTTCATCGGAAAGTCTCTCGACTTCTTGCGGGGTGGCTGATAGAGGCAAGGTGCGGGGGTTTGGGGAGGTAGGTTGGCGGTAGAAGTATGACGTGGGTGGTGGTGAGCTTGGGGAAGGGGGAGGAGAAAGTCGAGCTTGGCGTTCGTGGCTGTCGAGCAAGGCGGCCATATTGTAGAAGCCTGTTGGCACTCGCGGGGCGGGATGGGCTCGTGGTGGTCCGAAAGCTCCTCCTGGATGAATGGCATTCCGTCGTGGTCGGTCCCCGACTGGCGCTGGGGAAATGGAATTGCCTCGCTGTGGATCAGGCGGTGATGGAGTAATGGGGCTGTTTCGTGGCACCTCGCGTGGAGCTGGACCTTGGTGAGGAGGAAATGGTGTTAAGGCGCGAGGCTCATAGTGTGATGTCCCTGACCAATCAGTTGGATCATATCCGGTTGAAGCGACATAGTCCTGAGACTGTTGGGGATGGGTACGGGCGGCTTCACGAATACCGCTTATTGGGGGTTGTAAAGCTTGCTCCCAAGCCGGACTGCCAGGCTCGTGGAGACTCCCAAGACGATGGTAAATACCTGGCCTAGGGTTCGAACTAAAGGAATCTGATGTCACCGTGCGATGAGTTACATCTTCAGGCCCTGCGGTTGGAGCCCCCGTTAGATTATTGTTCGTGGTACGGTGTGTTGGGTACTCTGGCGGCTCACGGATTGAGCCCCCTTGCCCATGTCTTGCTGTGAATGGCTGCCCAGGTGCGTCACGGGGAGAGAATACTGCCTGTTCTAGCATGGTTGAATCTGTGCTTCGGGTCTCAGAGGTCCGGAACGTTGGGTTGGTGAAGGGATATCGAGTGAAATAGTTATCAGGCAATGGACGTTGCTCCGGACGTAATTCTCCACGCTCCATAAGTCTAGCTCTTCCGGCATCTGTGTGATACATCTCGTCATCTTCATTGGGGAAACTCTCACGTAATCGACTAGTGCCCTCAACTAATTGTCTTCTCGCCCTAGACAGATCCTCCTGAGCTGTCTCACGAGTGACTACGCGATTTTCAGAGCCTGGACGCGTGCGAGTATCTGGATTTGCCATTTCACGCCCTAAGTCAGAAACTGTGCGGAGTGTTCCCACAATATCGTCGTCAGATTCGTAAAATTCTCGAGTACTCCAAGGGAGATCAAAGAACTCCTTTCTGCAGTAGGGGCAAGTGTTGTTCTTCCTGCCGTTGTTTTGTAACAACCAGGTTGAGATACACGAGAAGCCCATAACATGGTCGCACTGTGTGATTTCAGAGTCAGCCCCTCGGGACGTCCAGTGACGGAAAGGATGTGGGACAGGGTTTAACGACGCGTAGACTTGCGTGAACTTATCCGGACAGGGGACAGCATTCTTCATGACTTACAGGAAGACGAACTGCCGCCTCGTTGACCTCCTCATCGGACTCAATTACTCCGTACTGGCGTAGACATACCATGCAGGTGTCGCTGGGCAGCTCACTCTTCAAGACTTGGGAAGCCGATGAAGGAACCTCGCGGCTGCCATGCTAGAAATTGTGTCGATGTCGGTGCTGGGTTGAAGAGACAGGAGACAGCCAGATGAAAGAAGGAGCGCGAGATCGAACTGTGAGATGGCTCGTCGGCCGTAACATGAAAACGCCCCTTACTGAGCTCCCGATACCACTTCGTTGTTGAGAAGCTTGGTGACAGCGAGTGTTTGGAGGCGGCATGAAACAGTAAACCATCAACACAGCTTTTCTAGATTGTGGTGTTGTGTTGGACCTCGGTTCGCAATCTCCGGTGTTGGGGTGTGAAGGTCATGCTATTCGTCACTTCCTAGATTTTCTACCCTGGTATTTAAAAAAGAATGTCGCAGATATTGCTGCTCCCTGGCATACAACAATCAAGAAGATGATCAACGATGGGCATACTAGGTTATCTACAGACCTCGATGGTATCAATAAGAAGATAGGGAAGGAGCCACTTGCCTTTTTTGGAAGAAAATTCCACAAGTTGCATCTTGGACAAGCAGGAGTAGTATTAATGGGTCATGCTTCTTTGGATCCAGTACCTACGTTTGTTTCTAAAGGGGTGGATTCCACTATCATAATCGTTGCATCATGTTCCATAAGCATAAGCATCTTTTCATGCCCTTCATGTCTCTTCGTCTTACCCCTTTTATCGACAGCGTCTCATCCTGCCACCGTGATTTGCAAGCTATAAGATTCGTTTAGCAGACGGCATGCGTCTTCCCCGTCTTGCCTTGCAGCGAGTGCTTCTCGTTCTTGTAATGACCGGGATTGTGCTTCGCCTTGCCACTTGCCGTGTTGTGGTGCTTGACATGCTCGGTGTGCTTCTCCACAGTTTGCGCATCCATGGCTTTCAAGACGTCCAAAGAAAGCTTCATGTCCGATATGAGGGTATCACACCTCGCACGTGAGAAATCTTCTCGTACCACAACCCTCATGAGCTTGAGTTTCTCGCTATGCGGCGCCATGGTGTAAGCCGGCACGACCCAACCTCTCTCACGTAGGTGATGAGCTATGGCGAATTCGTCGTAGTGATGATTGTCTTTCGGGTTGAGACGGAATGCCACCAATGGTAGTCCTTCACCTCCCTTCTTGCTCAACAGCAAGAAACCAAGCTGCTCAAGATTAGCAGCGAGGTAATCTGCTGTGCGCGTCAAATTCATCATGATGGAACGATAACCATGTTTGCCGAGACGGATCATCTGGTAGTATTGGCCAATGACTTGCGAGGCGCCCTTGGAGAAGTTCAGGGTGAAGGAAGCTTGATCGGCGCCAAGGTAATTAATGTTAAAGACAAGCTCTTTGGGAAGATATTCTGGTGAGCGCCAGACGATCCAGCCAACGCCGGGATAGACCTAGTTTATTTAGCGGCACCAGCGGAGTGGGAGAGGCCCAACATACCAGGCCGTACTTATGCCCAGAGACGTTGATAGAAATCACCTTCTCCAGACGGAAATCCCAGGGCAATTGAGGGACGACAAAAGGAGCCACGAACCCTCCACTAGCAGCATCAACATGTATAGGGCAGTCGATCTTCTTCTCGACAAGTAGATCGTTGATGGCCTTGACATCTTCATATTCCCCTGTGTAAGTCGTACCGATAATGGCACAGATACCGATTGTATTCTCATCGACTGAATTTACCGCCTCCTCGGGATCAATCACGTATCGGTCCTCGGTACAGAAAACGTAGCGTTCCTCTACCTCAAAATAACGAGCAGCCTTTTCCCAGCAGACTTGCACCGCAGAATTCATAACGATGTTGGGCTTCGAACAGTCCTTGCCGGCTGCTTTGCGCTTGTTTTGCCAGCGTTTCTTCATGGCCAGGGTTCCCAGCATCTGCCATTCGTTCAGCAAGGGCAATAGTCCCATAATACTAAACAATTCATGGGATACAGACAATAGCCTCAGATGATCCAACGGTGCTCGTGCCCATCGAATTTTCATCATCGTGTGCGGTAGGGGCATTGAACATCCTCGCAATCATGCTCACGCAACGGTTCTGGATATCTGCGGTCTGTAGATCGATGGTGTCAATGCTGAACAACCTCGACGAGGACGATGCACACCTGCGGGTACTCCTCATAGTCGATGAAGTTTTTTGGCAAAGCCTCTGCCATGAGCTTCTCGACCTCTTCTTCCTAAAGCCATCAAAGTAAAGAGTCAGCGTGTGCTCCTTTGCGTTGGTCCCACGATATTCGCTCCGTCGTCCGAGTATCAACCCACCATATATGTCGTAACGAAGCTCGCCAGGTTCAACATGGGATTGCCATCCAAGCTCAGATCATCCTTAATCATCCGGTAGGCAATCTCCTTTGGCATCTCCTTCTCCGGCATCTCATGCATGGGGAGACATTCGGCTGCAAAACGGCTGCCGTAGACCGAGGCAGTGACTTCATCTTCCTCGTCGTTCGCCTCGAGTTTGACCCTCTCCATGCCCTTGACGAGCGGGGCATTGGCCGCTTTGTCGTTGGGAACGGAGGCGAGATGAACCATGTTGGCGGTTGGCTGGGACTGAAGCCGTTGGGGCTTATCTGAAGGCAGTCTGTCAGGGTCAAGAGAGTTCCGAGAGAGTCAAAGCTATGAGGGAGCTGTAGAAAGGGTGGCGGGCAGGAAGTAAGTCAGACCCGAGTGAAGGCGGTGGGCTAACTGACCGACTGACGTGGATGCGTTCAATCACTGGGATCATGGATGAGATACTTGGCAGGAACGTGGCCGGGCCGAGGAGCCCTGGGATGCAATAATGCTTGGGCAAAGCTTGTTTCCCCCCACGGCCCAGCACAGTGGGAGCAGGCCAACTGCGGGGTCGGCGATTTAGGGCATCGTGCTACCTGAAAGCCACTCATGCTAGTGAAGCGCAGCCAGGGCAGCAACGGACACATTCGACAATTCATAGTCTCTCTCTGATACGCACGCCCGGTGTTTGCTATGGACATCTTAATGAGGGGGTATGGAAGGTATCAGCACGAGGTAAGAACGAATATACACCGTCATAAAAGCATTGCGCCATGCAGCAACATCATCGCAGCCATGCAGGCTTGGGGAATTGGTGAACGCAGCACCCTACATCAACGCAGAATTCTTCACATATACCGACGGCGCCGGCCAAGCAAGTCGGACCACTTGATGGGGGCAGTGTGAGAGACCGTTCAGGGGTGCTAGGAGGACTCATCAGCGTCGATTCCTCTCGACCAAATGCCCCCCAATCATTTGCTCATCCTCCCTATGAAACGTTGCTGTGCCCTTGATAATCTTGACCACGGACATGGGCTGGTGGGTCCTTGTGCAACTTGTTGTGCCCCTCCTGAGTTCCATAGGCATCGTGTATTGTGGACCCCGTACCGGTAGGGGTGTCGTGAACCCCGGACTGACTTCCATGCTGGGCCGCAAGTGGGTCGGCGTAAGAATCAGTGCCTGCGCCTGTAGACCTCGCTTCATCACCGCGATATTGGGAAGCATTTAAAGAAGCTTGACGGTGAGCCTCGTCCTCCTTCAGCTCTTTGTCGGGTTTTTCGCGATGGAGGAATCCCAGCAGACCCCCTCCCTTCTTCTTTTCGCCATCGTGCTCATGCTTCTTTTGGTCTTTCTCGATGGCTGCCATGTGCTTGGCGCGCTCCTTCTCATGAGCCTTCAGATCCTTGTCGTGGACCTTTTCCTCCTTTGCGAATTCTTTGTCGTGCTGCTTCATTTCTTTCGAATGCTCCTTCTCTAGAGCTTTCTCATCCTTCTTCGAAAGCTCATGATGAGCCAAACCGCCTGCTGCAGCCCCTCCGACGAGTGCTTCTTCCTCCTTGCGATGCCCATGGTGTCCAGAATCATGGTGACTACGCTCATTGCCGTAACCGGCAGATGGGTAGGTTGCCACGGGATCTCCAGGGTGGCGATGCTCACGAACAACTGCGCCAGGGTCCATTCGGCCGGTTTCCTGAAATTTCTTATGTTCATCAATGCCTGCAGCACCAGCACCGAGGCCAGCGCCGCCAACAGCGGCATCACGACCGACGTGATTATCACGCCCAGTGTGCTGCGAATGATCCATTGTAGTCCCAGCAGCTCTAGGCTGGTGGCCCGACCCTGCAAGTTGATCCTGGGGGGTGGAAGCCAGTCCCGAATGATCTCTACCGTGATGCTTTTCAGCTTCGTAAGCCAATCCACCAGCGCCTGCTCCCAGAGCTGCATCCCTACCGTAATGGTGATCTTTGGTTGTGGCAGGCTGTTGACTTGATCCTGCCATTCGGCTACCAGCCTGATCGTAACCAGAAGGCCCTCGGTCGCCATCGTAGGCATTGCCGGTAGTGTCGCTCGGGATGTTGTGAGATTGAGTTGGCTGGCCATGGTGGCGCTCTGCTTCATAAGCCAACCCACCCGCGCCAGCTCCAAGGCCTGCATCGCGTCCTAAATAATGGTCTTTGCCTAGTCCTGTCGTAGTGGTGTTGCTTGAGCCCACATGGCCACCGCTGACACGAGGGTCGACTGCTGAGCTAGAGTATGGGTTCGTAGACGAACTAGTCCCTGAAGTCGAACCAGGAACGTTGGGTTCCTTGTGATCGTGATGCTTGTTGCCTTCATATGCCGCAGCTCCAGCTAGGCCAGCACCACCAATTGCGGCTTCTTCCCCACGATGATGACCTGAACTCTGCGAGGAGTAGGGGTCAGAAGTTCCAGTAGTGGACGACCCAAGGCCGGAGCCAGTCGTGCCGGAGCTACCTTGTTGTTTGGACCGATCAGAATCGACGCGAGGGTCCAATTTGTTCAACATGTCTGACTTATGTGGGCCAGCCGTTTTGGGAGCTGGACCAGTCGTTGAGTCAACGGTGCCCGCATTCGATGAGCCAAGGCCAGGCTCGGTTGATCTTCCTGTAGCAGTACCGGCATGATCACGACTACCTTCATATGCTCCAAGCCCTGCTCCTGTGGCGCCACCAGCGAGACCAGCTTCTTCGGCACGATGGCCATGTTGGCCATGATGACCCGTCGCAGTTTGTGTACCTCCGACGCCTCCAGCAACATGAGGATCAAGGCGGTTGGCGGTATCCGTAGTATGAGGCCCTGATACAAAATGTGGCCCTGCGCCTGCAGTCTCTCCAGGCCCACATGGATCTCCTTCGTATTGGTGACCATGTCTACCATGCTTATACTCCCAGTTCTCTGGTCCATACCCAGAGACACCTGAGGAAGCTCCTCCGATAGCAGCTCCAGTCCCGGCACCAATAGCAGCATCACGTCCTAGAGAGCCTTGATGAGCTGAGCTTGGTGAGGCGCCTGTCCCGGAACCGTAACCAGTCTGTCTAGTAGCACGAGAACCGTCAAGGTCACTGTCGACACGAGGATCGGCCTTGTTAGCTAAATTTGATGAATGAGGGCCAGCTGTTGTCGAGCCGGCAGCTGGATAGGTTCCAGTCTGTCCGGAAGGGTAGCTGGACCCAGTGCCGCTATTCGAGTTACCTCCGAGAGGGAATGAGCGACCAGTCTCAGGGGCGTGATTGTCACGTTGGGCACTCTCGTGGTGATGATGAGCTGCTGTTCCAGCTCCTACAGCACCAGCACCTAGAGCTGCGTCACGACCCAAATGAGAGGATCCAGTGGACTGATCACCAAGTCCAGAGCTAATACCAAATTAGGAACATCCTTCAAAATGAAGTTATGGCCCCGGCTTACCTGCCAACGCTACGATCTGGGTAGTTGTTACCAGTCAAACTGCTCCCTCCTAGGGTATTGCTACCAGACGAGCCTGCAAGCTCGGTGTCGGCGGTGCCTGGCTCTCGAGGAAGAGGCTTGTTTGTGAGACTGGGATCGTGGGTACCTGTCATACCAGACCCTGTGTGGGTAGTATGGCCGGGGACACCAGAGCTTACTGAAGCAGTGGTTGCAGCGTCGTCGTCGAATCCGCCGGGCATGCGCGATGCATAGGGCTCACGAAGCCCATGAGAGCCAGTGTCCGAGCTACCAGTATCATACTGGCTACCACCAGTGGGATTGGTGGAGGTAGAGAGAGGATCATTGTGAGTCTTGCCACCGAGTCCAGTGGTGCCGGAGTTAGGGTTGGTCGATGAGGAAAGAGGATCATTCCCAGCGGAACGGCTGTTGCCAAAGTGGCTACCTATCGTTCTTCGTCAGAAAGCTTTCAATGTCCAAATAGAGAGCTATGACGGACCTGGGCCTGAGTGAGTTCCAGTGTTACCAGAATGGACAGGGTCGTCAGAGACGCCACTGCCATACATGACTTCGTCGTCCTTCTTGCCGCCAGGGTTGACCAAGTTCTTAAGCTTCTCCATGATTATGCGGTTCTACAGTTTGAGGATGCGTATGTGAGGTTGTGGTGAGTATGAGGGACGGTGAAACTCGGTGTAACTGAATGCTTCTCAACGTGTAGGACAAGCGACGTAGGGATGATGACGTGGGTATGTACGAAGAGACGGAACGAGGGCTGGAATGGCCGTGGAGAGAGGCGTGTGAGGTGAGGACAGTAAGGGATCCTTGTCGAGGTGCGGGTGAGTTTATATGATCTGTTTACGAGGACAACTTGGAAGAGGAAGCAAAAACAGGGATGACGTCATATGGCTTTGGCGATTCCCCTTCGAGCCTGTCCAGTAACTTAGCACTCTCTTCTAGCCAGATTCACTGCTGCACACGGGACACGATTCAGCTCAGGCTGCGGCAAGACTTGCAAGAATAGCGCTCCACTCCAGAGCTAGCCAGCCACCCCGCACTATCAAAAGGTCTCATGTCTACACGTGTACCTCACCGCCTCTATGGTTCTTCTGATATTGATCTGCACGAAAGAGATCGAGTCGAGATCAGTCGGGAGGAGGGCATGCTGAGCATGGCAATGGGCGAAGACGCGTCGAGAGCCCCCTTCTTCATGCAGCTGTACGTCGATCAAGGTCGAAAAAGTGGGGTTGAATTTCTTAAAGTTTCCGCCACAGCACCGCCACAGCACCGCCACTCAAACTGTGATATTCTGGAGACGCTGATTGCCATGGCTCTTGGTTCCTGCATTTAGATAGCAAGCGGAGACATGTGGCAAAACAGGTTTGCTTTCGGACGCTTGGAACATTGGTATGGTGACCCTCATGCACTCAGTGCAACACTCATATCGAACAGGACTTCGAATATTCTACTCAGGCCGGTTTGCAAGGTTGGGGGTAAAGCGTCCTTCTGTTCCGAAGAAACGTTTGCGGAGGATCCTAGAGCGATCGAGCCTCTTTCAAGTCTTTAGCCCGCCGTGTCCTTGACGCTGGAGGTCTAATGGAGCTATCGAAGCTATTCGAATGAGGTTTTATTCCATACAGGGTCGAGAGTCCCAATATTGAAAACCGGACTGAGCATATGATCTACGGACAGTCCGTCTCGGGCAGTGCAGTCAAGGCGATGGACGAAGAAGTCATATCACTTGAGCCACGGTATCCAATTATGGTTCTTGTTCTAATCTGTAATTGCTGCACCCCAAACCCGGTCGTCATACGCTCGTAAACATTCTTCTCCCTTCGTTACTCCCGCAGATAGACGGGTGCTTTGACCAGTACACTCCTACCCCTAACCTCTACCGCCATGAACGTCGAAAAACGAACTCTATCCTCTTTCGGCGGTGCTGGCTGTTGCTGCTGACCCTGACCCTGCGGTTGCGGTTGGCTGCCAGGTAAAGCAGGGCCGCCTCCAACGTTACCCTTCTTGGTTCCAGAACTACTCATTAATCCTCCAAACATGCCTTTCTTCTTCGCTTGTGCACCTTGTTGTTGCTGTTGTTGTGGTTGTTGCTGCTGCTGCTGCTGCTGCTGCATGGCTCCCTCTTTCGGGGCTTCTTCATTACCCGTACCCCCACTAGTTCCGGTCTCTTTACTTTCGATTGATCCTGTCTCCTCATTCTGCTTCGATGTAGTGCTTGCAGCTTCACTATCGGCCAATCCATCTCCTGGATTGACTAGTGGTGGTAGTCCAGTCTCAACCTTCATCCAAGCTTCTTGGATCAAGGTTCCAGGAGTGACATACTCCACAAAGACATCTCTACTTTCCAGCGGCAAATTTGCCGAAATGCCAACAGCTAATTCAACGATCATTGACACGCCTCCTTCAAGACCGGGAGGTGGGGGTTCTTTCAGCATCATTGAAAGACTAGCCGTGAGCTTTTCTAGCAGGGATTCTGTGAGCATATTACGATTTTCGGTTGCCTGAGGAGACGAGAGGACCTCTTGAAGGCCATCAAGGGTAGATAGACGCCAATTAGATATTCGTGCGAGAAGTGCGTCTTTCTCTTCATCGGAAGGAGTAGGTGCAGCGAACCGGCGAAGGTTCCTCTCAATAATCTTCAGCTGTAACGAAAATGCTGGCTCAATGCCAGGGTGGAAGTATCGTTCAAAGATTTCTTCGACAAGCCAGCGGGCTATACAGGCGCGACCGACCGCGGTCATTTCCTTTGTCGGCTGGGTGGCAGCATCACGATTGACGTGCGGTGCAAGCCATGGAGGAACAGAGCGCCACTCGCGACGGAGATTGAAGGCGAGGTTATTAATGGCTCCGTCCAGACGTTGAAAGCGATTTGAGTACTCGTTATCGTCAAGGGAGGTGCGCGATTGGGCAAGACGTTGATGGGCAAGAGTATTTTGAAGCTGCAGTACTTGGGCATCCTTGTCGAAATAGTACTTCTTCACTTTACGATACTTTTCCTCTGTAGATATGAGTACTTAGCAATAGTCTAGAAGGGATCATAGGGAAAGAGGTGAAAGGAAAGCAAGAATCCATACGTAGTTCGTCATATCGCAAGATTAATTGTTGGGGATCTAGTCCTATTAGATCATCCCGTGATCTACTTGGAGGAGGCGTGTTGCGGCCGTCAGGTTCTCTGTGGCCCTGTTGAGCCATTGGTGAGGACTGGGGGTTGCCTCTATGATTTTGAGTCTGGGGAGCCAACTGAGCGGAGTATTGAGGTGGCGGAGCGTTAGACGGCAGTACCGACCCTTGCTGGGCACCTTGATTGTAAGGTTGATAAGCACCTCCTTCTCGGCCTTGAGGCCCTGTTTGGCTTTGCTGCGTTGACTCGCTTGACCTCCTATTCGGTGGAGGTTGTTGGCCTGGCGGCGGACCCATTGAACCCTGCGTATATAACCCAGGTGAGACTGGAGCTTGCCCTTGCTTGACTGAATGGTCAAAGGTTCTTGAGTAATGAGATGATTGGGGCGGTTCTAGGGATTGCTGACTGGGTGGCCTGCTATTTTCGTGGTAGTACTGGTGAAGACTCTCGTGCGGTGCCTTTTGGGCAAAAGGATGGCTTGATGTTGAAGTTGCTGACGCCGGCGAGGGATGGTAAGATGAAGACCCTTGTTGTACTGACTCGCCACGAGAGTGTTTCGTCACTTGCTGCGCTGTCTTTTCCCACGATGACTGATAGGACCCTTGTCGGTCTAGAGGGTGCCGGTTGCTGTTATTCTGCCCTTGGCTTTGTTGCAGTGGCCTTCCCTGAACGTACTCTTCCTGGGTGAGAGGAGGCGGGAAAGCAGGTGAGTGTAGAGGGTCTTTGTCTGGTGGAGTTGGACCTCCGGTATACGCGTAGGGAGATGGATTTACGCCAGCTCCGCCTTCCTCGTCCTCGTCGTCCTCGTTTGAATGCGGTGGCTCTGCCGGAGGCCAACGCTGTTGCCGAGCACCGCGATTGCCAGGATCACTATAAATTGGAGGCTGTGGCTCTTCTTTCCTCCGAACAGATATCGAACGCCCAAGTTTTTGAGGCGCGCTCTTCCCAGAGTCTTTTGAGCTTCCAAGGCCGAAGAAGCTCCGCTTCTTTTTGTGGGGTTCTGTCTTATGCGCAGGCGGTGGTGGCCCTTGCTGATAGTATCTATCAGGGTTGTCTTCGATGGCGGATGATGGTGTGGAAGCGCTGCTGTGAGGCCCAACCAGCTGAATGGTTGGTTGATTGGTATTGATCAACCCCGGAGACCTTGTGCTCCGCGATCGTGTTGGATGAGGGCCAGTGGACTGATTGTCCAATTGATAGAACCTTGCTTCTTCGGAGCGGTAGGGTGAACCGTACGTCTGTTCGTGGTCTTCCTCTTTGTCGGTGTAGTGTGGTGAAGGAGCGGATTGCGGAGGCAGGCCGGGAGATTGAAGGGGCGAGTCACCATAAGCCCGTTTATCCTGAAAGTCCTGTGGTGGTTCCAATGAGACCTGCGAGCGGTTCTTGCTCCTGTGGTGAATTCTATTGAGCATGGCAGCGATGAAGATAATGAGGCGGACCCAAGCTCAATTTCCGCCCGCTTGTGAAGAGATAGTGGGGGGAAGGGGCTGAGGTCTATGTTTGGAAATTAAAACAACATCCTAGAAATGTACCTCTCGTATACGGTCTGATGACATTAGATCCTACCACTGTCCAAAGCAATCCTTGATTATAGATATGGCGAAGCTGCCGCACTGGGAGGTGAAACAGGTCCAGCAGCTGCACCAATGCACTTTACTTCGGACGATCAAACGCCATTTGCCCACCACCACCGACCCTTTCCTGACTCTTTCAGTGCTCCAAAATAGCTGAGCATCTGTGAGGTCGCAGGGGCAACACCGCGTCGATCTGCGCGTGCAGCATTGACCATAAGGTGGTCTTTCCAAAGCGGCAGTATCATCTCCTTTCTGCAGCTTTCGGCGGAGGTGGCCTCTGATTTTGAGGCTGTGTGCATACACCTGGCCTCCCGTCTCTCTCGGCTTACGACGCTAAGGGAAGACGATTACCCACCTACACATCTCTAGGTAGGAACTTCCATTCTAAGGATCGAGCGGACAGAGTGGCAATTGTAGAAATGGTTGGAGGCGTTGGAGAGTATCTTGGGTTCATTTCCAACAATTCGTTCGTGCTGGTCCGGCTCTGCCATGTCTAAAGCCTAGTTAAGTTACGATCAGAAAGATGCCAACATGGATATGGTTGAACCCAGAACCCAGTCCATGCCAACGCTGCTATGAATCCTATGGATGATCTCGGAAGGCATCGCATAGGAACACTTCTTATCTATTCCCGCGTCCCTGAACCCATTCTTATACTACACCAAGGCTGACCACAATGAGACCCATCGCCGCTGCAAAATCGCCGCATTCCAGAGACCCATGAGGCTGCTTACATCCATTCACTGCTCAACCAGCGGTTGAAGAATTCCAAGCTGGCTTCCGGCTGATCCAAAGGTACCATGTGTCCGCCGGCGTGGAGTCTCATGAACGTTAGATTGCCATTGCTCTTGACTTCTCCAATCTTCTGTCCGTCTCCTCCAAGCTTCAGGTCCTCCATCTCGATCTTGTTGTAAGCCTTCTTGCCCGGCCATTCCAGTGCTTCGGTCCAGGCGTGGTTACCCAGCCAATTGCAGATAAAGTCTGCGTCACCCTAGAGAATGGTCAGTAACTAAAGATGGAAGGAGATGACCAAAGCCGTAGCCGAAAGACTCACAGCATAGATCAAGATAGGTATCTTTTCAAGGATTCCTGGTACCAAACGGTGGAAAGGCATCATCCAATCGCCAGCGAATAGGAAATTCCTGTTGACATCAAAGTTGCAACCCTCGTAGCTATCAATCTCTGCACCTAAAGCTTCCATGACCTCAGGCTTATTGAGCCATTTACTAATCCATCCAAGCTGCTCATAGCACAAAGACCCACCATCAGCGCAGGGAACACGCACGTCGTAAGGATTCTGCCCCGTTCGTTGGTAAGGTCCAATGATAGCATTATTGCAGTAGATGGCCGCTGGGACACATGACCAGACACTTTCGCTGTTGTAACAGCCCTCAATGAGCGACTGGCAGCGAGGGAGCGCATTATCCATAGCTTGACATTGGCTTTCTTCCACGACGGCTGGCCAGCCGCCATCGCCACAAGCCATAGGCCTGTAGTATTCGTATTGCGTTAGGCCATCAGTCAAACCGTTTCCAATCAGTATAGACTTGAGGTTGATGTTTGTCTTCTTATGGCTCATGATTTCAGAGGTGAAGACTGGGATGTAGTGTCCGGCGTATGACTCTCCAGCGATGTGGAAATCTTGATGAGCATACTGAGGGAATTGTTTGAAGAATAGAGTGAGTAGAGCGTAGACATCCTTGCCGGCGGCGACAGTGTTGCTGACTGAACCACCGCTGTAAGAATAGCCCGTGTTAACTGGCTGGTCAAGGAAGATAACAGAAGCATTCGAATTCCAGGAGTATGGGTTATGGACAATATTGAGCTTCTCATCGATGGAAGCAGGGCCGAGCTCAAGGAAAAGGCCGGTCAAAGAACTGCATCCAGGTCCCCCATTTAGCCATAGGACGACAGGGTCGTTCTCTGGATCACTGCGAGACTCGAAGAACCCTAATTTCCATGATCAGCGAAGACAGGCCAGCAGAAGTTAAAGACGTCTGTACTCACAGTAAAACAGATGCTTGTCATTTTCGTTATCGTCCAGGTACCCGCTGTACTGCTGGATGCCAGGGTCAACCCCAAGAGATGTAGGGTCAACCTTTTTGGTCCTCAAATTGAATGCTTCTAGCTTTCCATCAATCTCCCTTTCCTTTTCACCGTTTTCATTCTCAACCCAGACGCTTTGTATGTCTGCGCCCTTGGTAATGTGATCCCAGTGAGTGTCAGGTCGGCGACTATGCTTCTTGGGGGTGGAAAAGAAGCTGGCTTGGTCCATGGATCCAGGATATAGCATAGCGACCTCATCCCAAAGAGCGCGAGCATCGTTCGTGAGAGATTTCAATGATTCTTGGAGGTTATGAAGCGGTTTAGTCCAGGAATCAGAGGCATGTTGCGGTGCCTGGAGGACCTGCTGTGGTGGCGAAAAGGCGGCGCATCCCCCAACAAGGAGGGAAGCCGCGAGGACTTTCATAGTGGCGACGAAAATGGGTTTCCGCAAATTTACCAAGGATGTCCGGAGAATATTGCGAGATGGGGGAAGATGGAGCAGTTGAAAGGTGGTGATTTTTGGCTCGGCTGGGTCGAGCTCCCCAGCAACGGCCAGAGTTCCAGGGTCTCGTGCGTCACGATCGCACTAGTGTTGGGGGTCGACAATCTACAGACGCGCTCCACGAGGACTTTCCAAATACACCCGCTGACCGTTGACATGTGAACGAGAGGGTCAGATCCAGCTGGTGAGAGCATCGACTTTGGACAGGATGAGCTCAGTGTCGCTGATTATCGTGGTTCCTTGACGAAGTACGAAAACCCAAGAACAATGATACTATCCCTCCTCACCGTGGCTCATTGGCTCAGGGCGTCGTCGAACGCTCTGACAGCGTTAAATCTTACTTCTTCGTGATTCTACACAGCCTATCCCCATATCAAGGTCGATGGAGCAATTGTAACCACCCGACAATTTCGCTCTACTCACCACGGTTTCTAACATCCGGTCTCTTGTTCTGTTCGGCTATTGTATCTCGCCTTTTCGTTGTGACAGCGTTACCGGACGTCAAGATGAAAGGAAATATCATTTGCAGAGATGTAGAGCATTCAATTCCATGAGTTTCTCCCGCAAAAGTCTCTACAGGCTTCGTTCCCTCGCATCGCACAGTTGAAGAGACGCCGCTTTCCAGAGTAAAGCAAGTGGCTGGACATTAGACTCTATGATGAGTAGCGACATGCCATTTTCTTTTTGCTCTGAGTATTATTTGTTCATATCGTGCAAAGATCATGCTTCTCCTCAACTGTCTGAATTTGTAAATTCCTTGGGATATCCTTCAGCAGATCTGTCCTTTTGATAGACAAGATGTAGCTGAGAAAATAAAATTCATGTCTAGCGATGTCCCAAGTACTTAATGTCTTGTCGAAGAACAAATGCAATTGTCCTGCATGATCGGAACAGACCCTTCGGATAGATCCTGATGAAATCAAAGATCCTATTTCATGGCAAGATCGTCATTGCAGATTGCACAGCGGAATAGTAATCATAAAACATGCACAAATGAGCAAAATCTCTTTATCATTGCCCTCATTGCCCCCGATACCACGAGGAGGGCAATCTGAATGGTCGCAATTACAGTGATTATACTAGCTCATGGAAAAAGCCTGGCAGTGAATATTGATATTCTGGAAAGTTCCACACACAAACCGTGAACTGCGTCTGGGAGAAGGCAGAGACGGTTTTGGGGGCCATGCCATCAGAATCGGTATGTTGTACCTCGAGCCTTTGAGCGAGTGCGATTCTTCTCATCTTCACAAGTGCGATGGAAATCAGTTCTGGTCATTCATGACGAAACAAGTGTTAGATCCGATTATCCAAAATGTCAGACGAGCTCAAACAAACAACTTCGGAACTTGATTACTTACGATGGCATCCGTGGTCTACTACCTACCGACGACTAGGCTACGTCCAAGAGTATGATCTAAGTCTGATTCCTTTAGAATTGAGTGCCCTCAATCTTTGGCTTCCTTCATTGCTTTTCTTTAGAAAAGCAACCGATAAAACCCTCCAACGTTTTGAACATCACCTCCTTCCTGTCATTAGCGCACCAGCTCCCCTGAATTGCTGCTCTTGCGATGCCTTCCCATTCCTTCGCAGTCAAATTGAAAGCTTCTTGTACCGCGCAGTAATTGTCAAGTATGTAGCCGCCAAAGTATGCTGGATCATCACTGTTAATAGAGAAATTGACGCCAGCATCCAGAAACACTCTTATCGGCAATTCCTTAATCTCTTTGACACATTTCAGTCTCACATTAGACAGTGGACACATGGTGATCAAGAGGCGCCTTTCAGCCACTTCGCACATCAGGTCCTCATCGTCTGCAAGTCGTATCCCATGATCTACCCTCTGAACATCTAAATCTCTCAACGCGCTTCTAATGTATTCCACTGGCCCCTCTTCCCCTGCGTGCGCCGTTCTCTTTATCCCTTTCGCTTTGGCACTTTCATAGATCATTTTCCACTTGACTGGTGGATTGCCCTTCTCCGTCGAGTCTAAGCCCAACCCTGCGAGGAGTCCGGATTCAAGGTCAGCCTGCGCCTGTGTGTACATTTTCTCGGAGTCGGAAACGGGCAGATGCCTCAATAAACACAAGATCAGCTTCGAGCTAACTCCCAGCTCCTTTTCTGCACGCTGACAGGCTTTTCTGAATCCCCGAACCACAGTCATGTAATCCACCCCTCTCCCTGTATGAGCCTCGGGGTCAAAAAACACCTCCGCATGTATGACACCGTCGCTCTTTGCCTTGACAAAGTAGTCCCACGCCAATTGCTCGAAGTCATCCTGGTGAACCAGGCAGCTCATGCCAATAAAATAGTAGTGGAGAAAGTCATCGAGAGAGGTAAATCGAGTGTAGCGATCTAACAGGGATTCAGGTGATGCGAAGGCTTCGTCTGTGGTGGGAAGGGATATAGAATTGCGTGCGGCGAGGGTGAAGAGTAGGGAGGGGGAGAGGGATCCTTCTAGGTGCATGTGATGCTCGCATTTTGGGAGTGCAGCTAGGAACGGGTGGAGGGGAGATTTGCACATGATTGACAGTCATGCAAGTGACCCTCCTAGTCGCAAAACTCAAAGTTTTCAAATGAGTAATGAGCTCGGTGCTTTACTCGAATGTTTATTTGCCATGAAAAAATGGTATTGAGTGCTTACTCGAACGGACCCCTCAAGTTTGACAGCAGACGTGAGAAACGCTAGTGAGCTTGGCACTTTGGTGCGCGGTTTCATTCCGCCCACCCATTCCGATCCTTCGAATTGATCCTTCCAACTAATCCTTCGAAGTACTCATACTTTTGGGTATACCCAAGTCGGTCGGCCTCCAGATCAACCTTTCATGCAGACATCGGCAAATGCTTACCTGCGAGCCTGCTCGCCACTTCTTGACTTGGCCGTTTCCACTGTGATACAGCTAGGACGCTAGGACAGTTCAGAGAGGACCGGCCGCAATCGAAGGCGCCCCGAACAATGATGTACGGAAATACTGCTATTAGATACAGCAATCTCGATGCCCGTCTGGTTACATCCGAGAGAGACAGGCCATAGAGCTAGAGGATCTACAGCAGGCCACGTCACCGCCTGCGACGAACGATTAACGCATTCGACTTTCCTGGCCTTCTCGACCTGGTTGCAAACTCCTAGATTTTGACCGGGGGCCTCATCAACCATCCTTGATTCTTCCGAGATTTCTCCAGCTGGCAACTAATGGTGACGGGCTGACGGCCGCCAAATGCGGCTCCCACCATGGTTGAGAGCACATCCCGACAACCGAGGTCTTGATTGGGAAGTGCCGTGGCTGGCTAGGGTAGCCAGGAGTTGCGAGATCTTCGGCCTTGGGTACTGGCACTGCACTTCAGGTCGATCCCTACTCGGTCGATCATTTGCAGGGGAGGCAGCGACGCATTTCAATTTGGAGACATCAGAGTCGGCCACTCAACGACAGCGCAGCCAGCATACTCCAAGAACATGCCCAACGTTCAGGACACCCGTCAAGCCAAACGACTGACTACTTCGACTCAGGCACTGGATATCTACATCGTACCTCTGCGCAATGTTCCCACGAACATTACACCACTCACCATGTCCGGAAAGTGGATTCAACTCCCCTTGCGATTTCATGCGCCTTTCCACGCCCGACTTCTATCACCAGCAACACTCGAATTGCTGTGATTCACAATCCAAATTGACGCCTGACCCCGAGTCCTCGAAGATCTCGAGTTCCAGACCCATTCTACATGCCGCAAAATTGCGGGAAAGAGCCTCAATCGCTTTGTCTGATCTCTTGTGCTCGATAACATGATTTCTATCGTGACCGTTCTCTGATTACCCCTTCGACTTGGTCGAAGATCACTTCGGTGAGCGCTCTCGAGTAGCCCGCAACGATGGGGAGGGTCTAGACCGCTTGGACCCAGCTAGGACAGATGTCCAGATAGGAAGTGTGCGAATGAGGTTGGCCGCCCGCAGGCATGATGGCAGAGCGGTATGTATGACTTGCACAAGCCCCTGTCCGGTCGTGATGCTTTGACGTCTTCGCGCAGACCCGACGCGTATTGACGGCTTCTGGCGTTAGCGCCACTCTGGCCGCTTGGAGATCCTAAGTCCTAAGGGCACGGCAGCATCTATACCGCAAACGGGCTAAGTGTAGATCTGCGATCTCGGCAATATTGTCATTGGCCTTGCCCGCTCGTCACACCTCCCGAATTCTGTGGTCGGGTTGAAGGAAGCTGTCCGTTGGAGACAGCCTTCCAGCTAGCCCTCCTAGCCCTCCTAGCCCTCCTAGTCTTCTCGTCCTCCCTGGTGGCTGCGGCGGAATTATGGGTAGGGAGATGGACGCTGGCCCTGGCTGTAGATCTTGGGCAAGCACACATCAACGTCCAGTCTCGTGACGACCTTGCTGAATGCTTACAGTACAATGGCCACATCTCCACATCCATACCTTCCTGTTTCGACCCGGGGGATCAAATCTTCCTTTTCGTTCCTTATGTGATCTGATCATTGCGTAGCTGGACGACTCGTCATCGTCCGGCCATGTCGAATCCCAGCTAGCTACACGAGTACTGACAGTCAGCAACAAGAGCACGTCGTCCTCTATCAGACGGGGGCTCTCCGCAAGCGCTCAGACTTCGCCTGGCTTGTGCGGCTGTCGTCAGCCAGATTACTTCCCGATAACCGACGGCCCATATTGGATATCGACAAATAGGGAAGGCCCCCTCTCAATTGCCTGCATGAAGCTCGGCCCATCTTGGATTGGCCCTGCATAGCCAATAACCGAGGTGGCAAAGATCGATATCCAAGCCCAACCTGGTCCACGGCCGTATCTAGCATCTGGTATTGCCTAAAGGTTTGGACAATAAGCTTTCCATCCCCACGGATCGTCAACCGAACCGAACCAGGACGTTTCACCGGGGGCACTTCGTTTATTCCGCCAGTGTGGGTGCGCCGCTGCCCAGGCTCTATCCGGAACCCTGACATACATGATATCGGACCTAGGAGGCCGACTTCTACAGTATTTGCTGTCTCAAAGCCTTCATTGGCATCCGATAACTTGTCGTAATCTCGTTTTTGCGCGAGCATTGTATTGTCTTTTTTCTTTTTGGTGATGTCTGCTTGCCTTGCGCTATGATTGAGTCAAATTCCTATTCAATACACCTCTGCGACTTTCCGTTTGCAAGACGGTGGCAAGATGACGGAATCTATATCCAGTACGGTCCAACGGCCTCCTCCAATATATCCACAGGCAAACCAATCCCATACATTATCCGCGCCTGCCTCTGCAACTTACAAAAGCCCACTTACCCCGGGCAGCGGTATGTCTAATTCTGTTCAAGCAAGCAGGCCCTCTAGTGGGCCAGGGGCTTTCCAGTCACACAATATTCCCCTTCCACCTGGGGCTATGCCCCGATCCGCTGGCTATGTTCAATCTTTTCATCCGTCAGTGACTTCTCCTGGGAATACTTTGTCTGGGTACCCAGAATTTGGCCACCCGCATGCGTCTTTTGTCGGATTACCAAGCGTGGATACAACCGCTCAGATGTCGGCTGCCGGTATGCAGGGTCAGAAAAGAGCGTACCGGCAAAGAAGAAAAGATCCAAGCTGTGATACGTGCCGAGAGCGCAAAGTAAAGGTCAATATTAAATGAACATTGACTATCGCACTGTTATTAATACTTTTACAGTGTGATGCCACTGACAGCTCAAGCTGCACGGAATGTTCTAGCAGGAACGTGAAGTGTCAATTTACAAAAGAGACGAATCGGCGTATGTCTAACATTAGGTATGGTGCGTGATGTTTGACGCCGGCGCAATAAGCTAATTAAGCACGGCGAGATAGACACAACCAAGATCTCCAAAAAGAATTAGCACAAGCAAAATCCCAGGTGAACCAGCTCAAGTCGATGCTGGAAACTGGAAAAGATGACGATTCAACAAATCCTTTCTCCGCGACGCACCTTCCCAGCCCCGATTCTACACATCTTCCGAACCACAATCTTTCTCATCTTCCTGAGCCTGAGATACCACAATTCCACACGGCGGAGGATGTCTCCCAGTACGAACAACGGCAGCCGAAGAGACGAAGAATGGCCGGCGCTGTAGACTTATCCGCAATCGGATCCAACATGCAAAGACACGGCCGTGGAATTTTTAAGCCACCGTACCCTTATGAGCAGATCGCTTCTCCTGCTCCACTCTCTTCCAGTCTACCAGCGCTTCCACCCAAAGATGTAGCTGACACTTTGATACATCAGTATCACCTTACCCTCCACCCAACACTGCCTATAATACACTGGCCTTCTTTCCAAGAGAAATACGATGCGGTGTACAAGGCGGATACTCTCCACTCCGTTCCTCAGACATGGGTTGCCTTATTATACGCAGTGTTTGCCTGTGGAACCCTTCATCGATCTTGGCACGATGGTAAAAAATATTTGGAAACCTCGAGGACTTTCATAGATATGTGGGCTGAGGACCTAACACTAGATAATGCCCGGACTGCTCTACTTCACTGCATCTTTATGGTCGAGATGAATCGCAAATCCGCGGGCTGGATCTGGATCGGGTTCGCCGTGCGGATATCTTTTGACATTGGACTCCATTGCGAAGCTGGAACATGGTCGGCTATTGAGGAGGAGATGCGCCGACGTGTCTGGTGGTCAATATATACCTGCGATTGGTAAGTGCTTTCCACGCGCTTCATGCTACTCGTACTAACCAGACCAGTCTACTGTCTCTCGAATTAGGACGACCTGCCCTGATCAAGGAGGAAGACTGTAATGTCGGAATGCCGTCTCCAATCGACGATCGTTACATGCATTCTGGCAACGGTTGGCTTTCACCAACACCTGAGCAATCGATTTCTCCTCTTCTTCCCACGATACAAGTAGTCGGAGGCATTGCCAAACTCCTGAGGGTTCTGAAGAGCCGCCACCTATCTAAAACTTCGTGGGAGGCATACGACTCTCATTTCAAAGGTTGCATGCAAGAGTTTCCGGTATATCAACAAATTCGGACAAATCACTATGTGGATCCGATCGAGCTACCCCCAATCATGTACCTCCAGAACGCCCGTCTCATGCTCCACCGTCACAACCTGACGCCAACCTCTGCAGCTCAGGATAGAATCGCGGCTCTAGATCACTGTGCCTCCACTGCAGCTGACACCGCCAGATTGCTACGCCGGTGTATGCAGGAAACACCTTCTATGTCCCGATCATCGGCTACCGAACACAACACTACATGGGGACAGCGCATGGTTTCAGCAGCCAGCGCGTTTCTCTGCACGCACATTTGGCGCTGTGCATTATTTCTTAGCTTTCGCTCTGACTTCGAGAATGCAATATGGTGTGCTCAGGCAAGCGCGACTCTCGGTGCTTCGCGTCCGGTGAACGTCGCCTGTGGTCGCTATCTGCAATTTTTCTTGAAGGAATTGGTGGCAAAGGTGAAGCAGGGAAAGCAAATTGACACAAACGAGGACTTGATCGCTTACGTCTCCGGCGATCTCCAAGGTAGTTTCGAAAACTCGTGGATTTGGAAAGGCACCAAAGGGGACGTCTACCTTGGATCGCCTTTACAGAGCCAGACCGTGGTTGGAGATGAGAACGGCAAAGCGAGACTGGACACGAATACCTCAGAGTGGGACGAATGGGATAACATCCTGGGTCTCTTAGATGATTTGTTCATCGAGAAGCAGCGAGAGCAGCAACAACGGGTCATTCAAGAATCTTCATTACGGCCCCCGTTAATGCTGCCGCCGTTGGCACCGTCCCCGAATTCGACAAGCCCATCAAATCGAATGAGCATCAGAGATCTGATCTAGACTGACACCCGGTCAAGGCGGTAACGACCTAGATCAGTACGAGTACATCGCAAAGACGAGGGTACTTCATTATTGTCCCACCTTGTGGCATGGAACGAGGTCTCCTTGTATTTATGGATGTTTTGATGTCAACAGCATTATAACCCACGGGGCATTGCGACATTTCCTTTTTATGCATGCACAGCATCATCTCAGCTGCAGCACGGTGGATTCCTTTTTTGTACATACCCTTATTCTTGTATATACTTTGCTACACGAACACAAATGGTTACTTCAGGCCAATTAGGAGCGTAGAAAGACGGTTGTCTTGATTCTGCAGAACAATTTCACATGAAATCCCATTTGCCTTTCGAAGAGATTACTAGCATAGGAAGGTCCCATTCGAAAGCGGAAAGCTCGAGAATGCACGTCGTTTTGCAAAATTACTAGAAATCTTGTAGTCCACTATTCGCTCCATCTACAGTTCTATCACAAATATGCCGCACTTTGGCTTCCATATGGGAAAAGCGATGGTCAACCCTCAGGGTCGACAGCTGAGGATAGAATGCAAAAACTTCTGGGACAGCGCCAAGCCGCCGCCATCAACTCTCCAAGAGATGCAGGAACCCCAAGCATTAGAGGCCTGGTCACCGGCGACCATATCCAGAGTACGCGCCACGGGGAAACCTCTGTGGCGAATAGATTTTGACTGAAAAGGAATAACGCGCAAGTCAGTCTGTGAGGCTGACCCGTCAGATCCTTGCTGTTGCAAGACTCGGAGCTGCAACTCGAAACAAACGACTTTGGCCGGCCTCTTAATTCCCTCGTTTCGACCCCCGACGAACCTCCAAACATGTCGATTCAGGCACTGCGACACGGAACCGCTTTCCCCCAAGTCCAATTTTTGCGTCCGAGCTTTTGCCCACACCCGTGAACTCCGAACATCAGCCGTCTGGACTGGTCCTCTCAGCACGGGAACAGCGATTCGGAGGTGTGCCGACGTCGATGCTACTCGATTACATGGTGTGACACTGTCATTCACATTGAGAGCCTCATATCAAGCTTAGAATATACCGTGCTGGGCAGCATTCTTACCACACCAGATCTCCGCTCAATCCCACCGCCGTTCAACCGCTCGTATGAGCTAAAGACTACTTGAGGGCACAACAATCCAATCATCTCCTTCAAGCCTACGATCCACATTCTCGAGTACGATAGAACCTCCGCCATGCCTTTCCGCGCAAAAATGAAGCGAGCCCTCGGCCGCTCCAACTCCTCCTCCACGGGCTCCGACCTCACCAAGACCGAGACCGCCAAATCAACCAAGTCCAAAAAGGCAAAGAAAGAAAAGCTCCCGGACAATGTCTACAGACCTGGGGAGCCCATGCCACGTCCCAAATACCGCGGGCCCTACAATCAGGCCCACCAAGACAAATTGTCGGCTTTCAGCTTTGGCGACATGTGGAAAAGACGGAAAAGCAGTGCTACGGCCAATAGCGACATTAGCCCTATGGGTTCGAGGATTACGAGTAGGAGGGGAAGCGCGTGGTCAAGGAGGAGTAAGCTTGGGAGTAGGCAGAATAGCGGCTTCGCTGGGATGGAAGAGGGAGAGGCGGATGATGATGATGTTGCGAATGGTACGTCTAGACTATCTGAGGCTCTCGGTGACGGCGATTCTATGTAATACTTATTGAAAATTCATTTTCTGCAGCGGCCTTATCAAGGAAAAACACGATGGAAAATCGAAGACCCGGTGGACCGATGGTTCCGGAGAACGAGATGAATGGCTTGGAAAAAGACCATTCTGCCATGAATGGCGACACCTATGACCTCGATAAGCAGAAGACGATCACGAATGGATTGGACGGACAATTTTTCACCGAAGACGAGTTGGCGACCGCAATGACGCAGAGTACACTGAAACCTTCGAGGAAGGAGAGAGGATGACTCTAGGAGCATGGCAGGGTATCTAGATATAACAATTATTTGGATTTTGCCATTGTAAGATATAGTCGATGGGCGTTTACATGTAAAAAGCTGGGATTCACGGCGGGTTTTGAGCATGCGATGCCTGGAGTGCCTCGACATGAAGCGACTTGGTCTGTGTCAAAGGACAAGGCACGAGATCTTGTCAATGTGCATCTAGAGTCAGCTGTCGTACAAGATGTCAAGCTGCTTGCAAAGCAACCATAAATAAAGAAATATAAAGGGCGCGAGCCTAGTTCTTGTGAAGCCTGCCGAAGCGCAATTCTGTCTGCGGGGTCTGAAGTCTTGTCCAAGATCTATGGGAGCCCTTTGAGCACTCGAGCAATATAGGGTTCGCGAGTGTGTGATGGCGCTGTACTGCCATATCTAACAGCGTACTGCAATAAAATAACAATTTGTCAAGATTCATGAAAGCGTCAAGACTACTGTCTTGGTGCCTCTCGAGCAAGAGAAGACTCCTCGGCGTAGGTCACCATATGAAGCAAGCTGGAAAGATACAAGTCATTTGACGGAGGATGAAAGAGGAGGCTTCCGGCGTGACGAGAGAACATGACGCCAAGCCG
>JAABUI010000344.1_pt1 | contig 41434 bp, 41 predicted proteins | sample 5559111 | NCBI WGS metagenome assembly JAABUI01 (sample SAMN10711870, study PRJNA513365) | rock metagenome | isolation source: Antarctica rocks | place: Antarctica: Victoria Land, Buttleship Promontory | reverse complement strand
GCTACTCAGCCGCGCGACCGACGAAGGAGACGGGGACCGACACGCTGGTCTTCTTTTCCGGCACCCGGCTGGGCCGGGACCTGACGTTGCCTGCGCTGCGCACCGGATGGGGCTCCGACGCGGAGGCGGCCGCGGCGTGGAAGGCCATCGACGGGCGGAGCACGACGGAGCAACGCCGGACTCCGGTAGCGGACCCGCGGTTGATGAAGGAAGCCAATCACGCGATGGCCTCGGCGCGGCAACGACTGAAGGGCATTCCGGTGACCGATCACCAGGCGTGGTCGGCGGTCGCCCGGGACGGTGCCGGGGTGTTGGCGGCGGTGGCACAGGACATGCCCGATCGGCGGGTGAAGCTGCCCCTGACCCGGGCGGCGCACGCCTTGGCGGGTGCGGCGTGGCGGGAACCCCACCAACACATCGCCCGGCCCCCCGATGGTGGCGGGTTGTGGAAAGTCGCGCAGAACGCGTTGACGATCGGCGGCGCCCAGGCCGAGGTGTACGGCACCCTCGTCTTGCTGCAACAAGTGATGGCGCTCGCCGAAACCATCCGGGACAACCGAGCCGCCGCGGGCCGCGTGGCCCAGGCCCGTTGGGCGGCCCAAGCCGCCCAACACACGCGTACCGCCGTCGAGGTCATTCACACGTCACCGGAACCAGCGTGGGCGACACAACGCCAGCAGGCCCGCGGCCCGCAACCCGCCGGTCCCCGCCAGCGACTCAGCGCCGCGCAACTGGCGGGGATGTTCGATGCGGGACCCATCACCAATCTCGGTCCGAGCCGGTCGAGCCGCACGCGAGGGGAACACGAGCGAGACCGCGACCGCAACGACAAGGACTACGGACGATGAGCGAACCCGATCAGCTACCGGAGCAGCACCGCGCCTATGTCCTGGCCCGGGCGAACGTCTTGTCCTGCGCCGAACGCAGCACGGCTGCCCTGGACGCGTTGGTGGCGCGTGGGGTCACCGACGCCGAGGAACTGCCGCTGCGGGAGCGCCGCTACCTGGCGGCCCGTGGCGGGATGCTCCGCGGCGGGCAGGACCCGGCCTTTCTCGACGTACTCGTCGAGAGGGTCCTCGACCAGCACGAAGCGCAGGCACTGGCCGGGCACGGACCGGACCTGCCCGAAGGCCAGGCGGACCGCGCCGATCAGCACGATCTCGTCGTCGGTGGCGTCGTTTACAGCGCCACCGAGTGGGAACCTGACGGCGAAGGCGGGGTGCGGTGGATCGGTGGCGGTGGGGTGCAGGACTGCTCTGTGGAAGAGGAGGTGGAGGCGCCGAGTCAGACACCGAGCGCAGGAGAAGAGCGCGAGGTTCCCAGGGCCGTGCGGCTGGCAGGCATGTTCGGTGGCCCGATGTACGGGCCGCCGGCACCCGACGGTACAACCGCACACGACCCGCAGCGGCGGCAACCGCGCCGAAATGACCAAGTGGGTGGCGGCGGGGCGGCGGGGCACCGGCGAGGACACGAACCGACACGCGAGCAAGGACAGGAGTTCGGGCGATGAGCGACATGCATGAGGCCACCGCGGCCGGGATACGGGAGTTGAAGGCGTTGCTCAGTGCGGCGCTGATGATCGCCCAGGCCCGGGAGCGCAAACGCGAACAAGACCTGCGCGAGCAGGACCGCGAGCTGGTGGCGCGGGAGCGGGAAGTACGCCGCCGCGACAGTGGGGAACGGGGGCTGCACCCCCAGCAGGACACGCAACGGGACACCGGCGGGCAGGAGGCGGGCCGCAAGGACATCCCAGCCGCTGAGGGCACACCGCGGCCGGGGCCCGGGTACGGGCAGGACTGGTGGGAGGTTCCACCGAGCAACCAGGCGTGGCGGGACACCACCGAGGGCCGGGAAGTCACCCGGCACAGCACGGAGGCCAATCAGAGGGCATGGGACCGGACGGGCCTCGGGGGGGACGTTCCCCCCAACATCGCCTGACCGAGCTGCGGGATCTGGCGGAGTCGGGCGAACTGCTCACCCTGGCGCGGGACGCGCAGGACCGACACCAGCCCACCGAGCAGGACCCCCAGCACACACCGGAGTTCACGAAGAACGGGGACCTCGCCGACCTGGCCGCCCTCGCCGATACCTGGGCGGACGCCCAGGTATCGAACAGGGCCGCCCGGGCACAGGAGGATGAGCGGGTGCGCGCGCTGGGTGTCGATCCCGACGAGATCCGGGAGGCATCCACCATCCCGCTGCCCCCCCACACGGGGCAGCAACCGCCCGGGCAGTCCGTCACCCCGCCGGTCATCGACCCGGAACAGGTCCGCCAGGACGCCGACATCCTGGCGGGACCGCTGGAAACCACACCGGAGGCTCGCGAGCAGGAACGGGACGTCACCACCGAGCAAGCGCTCGGCGAGGTGGAGGCCCGGCAGGAAGACGCCGCGGCGGAGCAGGCACCAGAGCACCCCAACGGTGCCTGGCAGGGTGGCGGGCCTGCGGCGAAGCTCGCGGGCAGGTTGTACACCAGCGACCCCTCGAGTGGCATTCCCGGTCGGCTGGCACCCTCCCGGAAGCAGCCGATCACCAACCGGGACCAGGCGCGGACCCAGAGCCGGGACCGCTGACCGATTCACCCCACCGGCGAGCGGGGGCAACGTGAACCGGACTTCGGTGCTCACGCTCGGTGCGGGCGTGCTATTTGTGGTTGAGCCAGCCCTCGGGCATCGGAACGACCTTCAACCCGCCGGACTCACCCAGGTGGCCTTTGCCTTGGCTGCACGCCCCGAACGGGCCGCCTGCGGCGGTGATCACCCGTAGGTGGGGGTCGCAGTGCTCCAGCCACCACTGGTTGACCTGCTCGGGGCTGCTCAGCGCTGATTCCCACGCCCGCCACAGCCCGGTGAGCCGCGAGAGGGGTTCCGGGTGTCGCCACCACTCCGGGCACCACCGGAAATCGGCGTCGTCGCGGCGCACGTACGTCGGCGCGAACCACTCGTACACCCACTCCCCGACCGAGGGGAACTGCTGGGTCCGGGCGGGGGCCGCCGCCGCCGCACCCGACCCGATCTCTTCGGCGTAGCTCATGCCTGCGCCCAGCCGATCGACCCCTCGTCACTGTCCGACGCGGACCCCGAGGTCGCCAGCGACTTCGTGATGGTTTCGGCGTGCGGACCGGCCATCCAGGGCACCGTTTCCAGCATGGTCGCCGGGTTGCCCGAGGACAGCAACACAGCCCGTCCGCGGGGTAGGGCGCCCAGGGCATCGACGGACAGGATCGGCTCCCGCGACCAGGACTGCGAGCGCGAGGACCCGCCCCGGCCGTTGCTGCGCGACCACCGCTCCACGTCGTGGTCCCCGACCATCGTGGACAGGTCCCGCAGGAAGTTGGCCTCGCTGACGCCGCCGCCGTAGAACTTGACGTTCGCAGCGGACCACAGTTTCTGCATGCCTGCCTCGGTCCAGCACTCGACGCCCTGGGACCAGCCCTGCAGGATGGTCAGCACCGGCATCCCGCGGGACCCGAAGTGGGAGTAGAGGTCGGGGAGCTGCCGGATACGGCACACGTTCGCGGCCTCGTCCAGGATGAACAGCAGCGGCGTCGCGAGCCGCCGGCCTTTCGAGGCGGTGGCCACCAACTGCCCAGCGTCGAACAGCTGCGCCGCGAACGCGGTGGTCAGCGACGTGGCCGCGGCGGGGCCTTCCATGGACAGCAGAAACAGGGTGTCCGCGCGGGGCCGGTTCTCGGCCGGGTCCTGGTTTGCCTCCTCGGCCTGCTCGCCCGGTTGCGGGCCACCGGCCACGAACGCCAGGGAGTCGAACTCGGGGATCTTGCGGCGGCTCGCGGTGCGCTCCGCCTGCACCCCGCCGTCGATGGCGTCCAGGAAGCGCACCCGCGTCGGGGGGGTCACCCATTGGGCGTAGGAGGGTTCGTCCAGGACCCGGATCAGCTTGCCCGCGGTGCCGTACAGCCCGTCCTTCTGCCGCACATTGATCTGCAGGAACCGTTCCGCGGACTCCGCCGCCGCCGGGTGCCCGTGCTGGGCGAGGAGTTTCTGCGGGATGAGGCTGTCGGCGGCGGTGATCCACTCCCGCACGTGCATCAGGTCCCCACCGCCCAAGGCGGCCGCCAGAATGTAGGTGGCGAGCAGGGAGCGGCCTTCGGTGTCGAAGTAGGCGTCGGTGCGGGCGGTGGGGTCGGTGTTGCCGTCCGCGAGGTGCCCGGCCAGGCGTTCGGCGGTCTTCGGGGAGTGCACCGAGGCCAGCAGGTTCACCCACCACGGGCAGTCTTGCCCGCTGCTGGAGATGTGCTGGGGGTCGAACACCCACACTGTGCCCCGCTTGCAGCTGGGGCACACGGGTGGCGTCGTGCACGTCGGCCTTGTTCGAGGTCACCACCACCGGGCCGGGCGCGGACATGATCGCCGGGATCGCCAGGGACGTGGACTTCCCGGTGCGGGGACCGGCGATCGCGACCCCGACACCCTCCCAGTCCATCCGGACCGGGCGGTGCCCGTCCACGGTGCGCCCCAACAACACCCCGTGCTCATCGCCGGAGGACATTTTCACCCCGGGCCGCAGCCGCTGCGCGGTGGCTTTCACGTCGCGCCCGGTGATCCCCCGCAACTGATTCGCCGACGCCATGTTCCGGGCCGCTCGATCGACCCGACTCCGCGGGTGGCGCAGCCGCCACACCAGGGCAACGACCAGGACCGCCACCAGCATCCCCCCAGCACCGGCGGCCACCAGGGTGGAGCGGCCACCGGGCCAGGCGCGCTGGCCGGTGGCCAGCTCCGCGACCAGACCGAAGGGGTTACCCGGGCGGGACTGCCCCGCGGCGGGGGCACCCGCGGCCACCGCCAACCACAGCACGGCCATGACCCCGGTCGCCGTGCCCATCGCGGCCATGCTCAGCATCGGCCCACGGTCACTGTGCGGGGCGTTCATGACCGCGGCCCTCGCGCACTCGCCCCGGACAGCAACAGGTCGGCCTTGTGTGCCGTCACCAGCACCAGGCCCGGCGGGTTCGACTTCCCGCTCCGGGCGGGCGCGAGGACCACGCAGGCCGCCACCGCCCACTGATCCCACCACGGTGGGACAGGTTCGGGGCGGTTCCGGCCCGGGCGCCACCCCAGGATCCGGCGGGCCACGGTGGTGTTCATCGTCGGTGTTCCTCCAGGCTCGGTGTGTGGGGGTGGGTCAGGAACGGGGACGGCTCGGCCCGTGATGCCGCCCGGCCGCTTCGGGGAAGTCCTCGGCGACCAGGGCGGCGAGGGTGACGAACGCGTGCCGGGCAGCGGGGCTGAGCCGGTTCAGGTCGACCTCGGAGCCCTCGGCCAGGTGCTGGTCGTAGGGGATGACCTGCACGGCCCGCACTTTGGCGTCGAAGTGGGCCACCAACTGATCCAGGTTCACCGTGTCCGCCCCGGGGCGGGCCGAGGAGATCACCACCACGGTGCGTTCCACCAGGTGCCCGTAGCCTTGGGCGTCGAGCCAGTTCAACGTCGCGTCCGCACTCTGGGCGCCGTCCAACGCCGGTGAGGACACCAGCACCAGCGCATCCGCGGTGTCCAGCACTCCCCGCATGGCGCCGTGGGTGAGTCCGGTGCCGCAGTCGGTGAGGATCAGGTTGTAGAAGTTCTCCAGCACCCGCACCGTGTTCCGGTAGTCCGCCTCGGAGAACGCCTCGGCCTTGTGGGGGTCGCGTTCGGAGGCCAGTACCTCCAGTCGGGACGGTGCCTGGCTGGTGTAGGCCCGCACATCGGAGTACCGGGCAATGTTGTCGACGTCATTGAGCAGGTGGCGCACCGTTGCGGTGGTCTGCATCGGAATCCGGGACGCCAACGTGCCCCGGTCCGGGTTCGCATCCACCGCCACGACGTGATCGCCGCGCAGCGAGGAGAAGGTGGAGCCCAGGCACACATTCACCGTGGTCTTCCCGACACCACCCTTCAACGCCAGCACCGCGACCTTGTAGTCACCGCGGATGGGTTGATTCACCCGCGCCACCAGCTCACGGTGTCCCACGTCCGCCGCCGACTCACCCGGGTTCACCGCCCCCCTGCTCCACCGGTGCACGGCCCGGCGCCACCCCGAGGCGGGTGGTCGCTTCGCGGGCCGGAACAGCACTTCCCGCCCGATTTCACCGCCGTGGCGCGGGGCGGGCGTCGACGGCGCCGGTCGCCCGTCGTCGGGGTCCGGCTCGGTCGATGGGCCGACCTGCTCCACCGGTCGGTGCTCGGGGCCGCCGGGCGGAGCGGGTGCGTCATCGCGGGACAGGTCGGTGGGTGCAGGCCACCGCGACGCCTCCTGCCCGGATGGTGGGCCCTCCCCTCGGGGTGCCACCCGCAACGAGCGGCGGCGCCCCGCCTGGTCCGAGGCGAGCGGACGGGCTCGGTCCGCGGTGGGCCACCGCGGACCGGGCGGAGTCTGCGGCGGCGTCACCGTCGTGTCGTGCACAGGTTCGGCCGCGGGCATCCCGCGGGAGTCCACTGCTTCGTCGGCCTCGGGGGCGGTGTCGGTGCCACGAACCCACGGGAGGTCCTGTCGGGCTGGGGTATCGGTCATCACAAAGCCTTTCCATTGAGGTGTCTGCGGGGGTCATCCGAGTTGGTCGGGGCCAGGATCAGTTGTCGGGGCGAGTCGCCGCATCGCCCACACCTTGGCCAGCATCAGAGCCAACCGAGACCTGACCAGGGGTCCTCTGCCATCTCCAGCAGCACGGTGGGTAAGGCTGGTGCCGTGCGCCAGGACGGGCTCGGTCAGCGGACGGACGACGATGCGGCGCCGCTCCCGGCCAATATCACCCATGGTGTTCCTCTCTTTCCCCGGCGTGGGCAGTCAGCGGGCCCCTGCTCATCGCGCCGCCGCCGCGGCCGGGACACCAACCCGAAGCCGACAGCAGGAACACCGCAATCCGGACCGCTGTGTCCATCACCCGTTCCCCTTTTCCTTCATGTGCCCGGTTCGGGTGGCGGTGTGCGTGCCCACTCGGGCAGTGCTCGCCGTTCTCAGCGTCACGGCGGCGACGACGCCCGCGGCGACCCCCCACCACAGGCCCCAGCTCAGGGCGAGGGCCACCGTCACCAGGGCCAACCCGGTGTGCAGGCGCCGGTCACGAACCACCGCAGCCACGTTTGGTCGGTCGTTGCCGCGCAGTCCGGCGATCAGCGCGGTGCAGCTCAACCCCAGCCCGGTGAGCAGCAGCACCTCCATCACCGCCCACAGCGCGTAGCTCACCCACAGCGGTGCGCTCACCGGGCCCGCCCCCACCCGCGGTCGGCCTCGCTCACGGTGCTGCGCGGGAGTGCGATCGGCGCGCCCGCCGGATCGGTGACTCCCACGATCCGGGTGACCCGCTCATTGCTGTTGTCGGTCATCACACGTCTACCTCTCGTGAAGGGGTTGGTTTTCCTCATCGATATGTGCGCTCGTGTACGTTGCCGTCATCCCGGGCCACAGCAACGCACCCAACGGCGCGTAGTCGTGGGTGTCGGTCACCCTCAACGGCTCCTCGACCCCCGCCAGCCACTGCCGTACCCGTGCCAGCTGGCGCGCCTTCCCCCGCACCACGGGGCCGTCCGCCCAGGTGCGCTCCCAGCTCAGCAGCGCCGCCTGCATCATCGGGTCCATCACGACGCCTCCCGCCCATCGCCGATACCGTTGCCCACGGCGGCCGCGTGGTCGGGGCCGTTGCCGCTGAGGGCGGCCACGTCCGACCACGCGGAGTCGGTGTCATACAGGGCGAGTTCGGTGGCCGAGAGGGTCACCGACACCGGCAGCCCCATCCGACCCCCGGATTTGATCAGGTATTTTCCGCGCCCGGGGTGGCGTTGGCCGGGCACCCAGGTGGGGGGCGCGGCCCAGGACGTGACCAACGCCCGTTCCTGGCTGGTGAAGGGGGCGATCTCATGCAGCCGGGTCATCTCGGCGTTGTCCATGCCGCCGAGCAGTTTCACGCCGTTGCGGGCGGCCATGCCCTTGGCTTTGGCCCGGTCTGCTTCGGTGGGCAGTGCTTCCAGGTCGGTGATGGAGTGGGTGGACTGCACCGACACCACCCCGCGGTGCCGGTTGAGGCGGGTGATCCGGTCGGAGCGTTCCACCAGGCCTGGTGCGGCGCGCAACGCCCGCCACAGCTCGTCCTGGATCTGGATGACGTTCTTGCGGTGCCCGGAGGCGGCTTGGCCTTCGATGACCGCCGCCGACCACGCCCAGGAACACATCATCGCCGAGGCCACCACGTCGTCCCCGTCGTCCTCGATGGCCTTCAGCGACAACGACAGCGCCGGGGTGTCCCGGTCGATGGCGAAGGACGAGGGGCGGTCGAACATGCCCTTGATCGGCCCGGAGCACAACAGGTCCAAGGTGTTGCGGAAATCGCGGGTCTCCCGCCGGTAGGCGGTGTCCTCATAGGCCTCCATGGTGCGGCGCAACTCCTCGGGTCCCTGCTCCATGACCCGGAGCACGTCGGGGATCGTGGGGTCTTTCTCCCCGGCGCGGGTGTGCCCCGCCGAGGCAACGTCCACCGCCCGGGCCAGGTACAACCGCTCCGTCGCGCCCAGGGCGGGGCCGCCGACGATGGTCACCAGCGACTCGAGCAGGTCCAGGCGGCGCCCGCGGGCCTGGGCAATCAGTTGGTCGCGCTGGGCGCCCACCGAGGAGGCGATGACCGCCCGCATGGGACCGAGGTCCAGTGGGTTCAGTGAGTCCAGGCCGCGACCGATGCGGAACACCTGCCCACCCATGCGGGCCACGATCTCGGAGTACTCGTCCTTGATGTCGCCGGGAATGATCCCGGCGAATCCGAACGCCACCAACCCCACCAGCAGCCGTTTCGCGGCGGTGGACTTCCCGACACCGGGTTGGCCCTGCACCCAGATGCCGGTGTTGGTGACCAGACCGTCCACCAGCCATTGCGCGGGGTCCAACCCGATGGGTTCGGCGGTGTGCAGATGCCGCCCGAAGGGCACCCCCCGCACCCGGGCGCCCGAGGCCGAGGCGAAGGGGAACAGCCCACAGATCTGCGCGGTGGTGCCCTGCCACAGGGCGCCGGCATCGACGTTGGCGGCGTACCCCCCGAACGCCCGGTGGTTTCCGCGGGCCGGGGGTACCGCCTCGGGGACGTCGAAACCCCGGTAGGGGTCGGGACGCGGGGCGGGCACCCCTTCCTCTTGGTCGGTGAACCGATCGGTCACCGACGCCTCCGCCCACCGGTCGAGACCACCAGGCTCGTCCCGGCGGAACCGCTCGATCAGCCGGTACAGCCACGGGTCGGAACTGGCCCGGGCCCGCGGCGGGGTGCGACGCCGGGCCCCCGCCGCCCGCGCCGTGTCCGTGTCGCGGGCACCGTTGCGACTGCCGGTCGTGTCCGGGTCGCGGATCGGGGTCAGGGTCATGCGTTCCACCTCTCGTGCGCGCGCCGGGACAGGGCGGTGGTCGGATCGATGCCCAGCCCCAGGCCCACGGCGAACGCCGCGGGCTGGGCGCCGCGGGCGCGGCGGAAGCGGATCTTGGTCTGCGCGGCGCGTTCCTCCGCGTCGGCGACCGCGGCCGCCAGGGTGGCCTCGGAGCGCACCGTCGTGGTCAGGTACATCGTGAACCGGCCCACCCCGGCGCCCAACGACTCCTCCCGCGCCGCTTGGCGGGCCTTGGCCCGGTCGTCCCGATCCCGTTGGGTCTCGTCCTTCTTCGTCTTCTTCGCCCACGCCGAGCGCAGGGACCCGGCGTTGATCTCCCGTTCCACCTGCTCCGCAGCTTGGGAGGCCAAAAACGGTTTGTAGACCATGCAGAACCGGCGTGAGTAGGGGCCGGGCGCGGTCAAGGGCATCAGCACCCGGTGGCGCACCACCCCGGAGGGGGCGGCGGCCATCACCCAGGACACCGAGAACCCGGAGTCGTGGCGGTAGACCTCCCAGTCGGCTTCCGCGCGCAGCGGACCGGCCTGGCCCCACTCGCTGACCTCGGCGTCCTCGGCATCAGACATGGCCACCCGCACCGCCGGGTCGAACGCGGAACGAATCCGGCGGATCAACCACGGCGTGCTGGCCCGACCCACCACGGTGGCCCCGGCCGCCGTGAGTGACGACTCGATGCCCGGCAACCAGCGCACCACCTCCGCCGCACCGGAGAGCAGATCCGCCGGGCGCGGGTTGGCGTGGGACAGGTCGAAGTTGATCGTCACCGTGGTGACGACCTCCGCGGTCGACGTCGGCTGCCCCGCGACCAGCTCGTGCATGATCTGCCGGGACACCTTCGGGGCATGGGGGTCGATCCGCCCCAGGGTGTAAGCGCGTTGGTTGACGCCCCCGGTCGGGGAGGACTCCACGTTGAAGGAGACGCTGGAGATCATCGGCTTGTACCCCAGATCAGCCATCCACCCGCCCAGCGTGGTGACCCAGGAGTTGGCGTCCTCGGCGTCGGCCAGGGTGATCCCCACCGGGGACACCAACAGGACCGCCGACAGGATGCCGGTGCGCCGGTTCCACACCAGGCACTGCGTGCCGCCCCGCCCGTCCTCCACCTCCAGGGGCAGCAACGGAGCCAGCACCCCGGGCAGGTCGTGGCCCCGCGGTATTTGCATCAGCGGCCCCGAGGCCACCGCATCCTGGTTGCGCGAGTGGGCGGCGTGAGCACGGCCGAACCAGCCGACCCGCTGCGCCACGGTGCGCCGCGCCGACCCGAACGGGACGACGCCCACACCGAGCACCGGGACCGCGACCGCCGCCATGTACAGCGCCGCGAAGAACGAGAAGTTCAGGGTGGCCACCACCACCCCCAACGTGCCCGCCACCAACGCGGCCTGGCGGCCGGTGAACCGACCCAGCCCGAACCCTGTCGCCAAACGGAACCCGGCATAACCGCGCACATCGTTGTTATTGCTCATCACTGCTGCCCTCCTCAGAGGTGTTGTCCTCGCCGGTCATCGCCCCCGACGCGGACTCCGCCGCGCCGCTCACCACGTCCATCCCCGCCGACGCCGCCGCGATCCCGGCACCCACCGGACCCGCAGCCGCGGCAGCACCACCACCGGCGGCGGCACCCCCAGCTGCGCCCCCGGTCTCTCCGCCGCTGACCGCGCCTCCCACGTCGGCGCTGCCTCCGCTGACCTGACCGTTGGGCGCCGCGGGCCCGGACTCGACGGGCGCTGCGGCCTCGGTGGCACCAACACCCCCAGGTGCGCCCCCGGTCTCTCCGCCGCTGACCGCGCCTCCCACGTCGGCGCTGCCTCCGCTGACCTGACCGTTGGGCGCCGCGGGCCCGGACTCGACGGGCGCTGCGGCCTCGCTGGCACCAACACCCCCAGGTGCGCCCCCGGTCTCTCCGCCGCTGACCGCGCCTCCCACGTCGGCGCCACCCGCCCCCACCTCACTGCTGGACTCACCGCCGGCTGGGGGCTGCGTTCCACCCCCGGTCATCGCCGCGGCGCCCGACGCTGCGCCGTCTTGAACCATGCCCGCGGCCGCACCCGCCGCGACGATCCCCGCCCCCACCGGACCCGCAGCCGCCGCAGCACCACCACCGGCGGCGGCGTCACCACCAACCGCGGCATCACCGCCACCGGGGGTAGGCGGCTTCATCCCGCCCGTGGCACCGGCGCTACCTTCGCCACCGTCAACGGTGGCCTCGGTACCGCTACCGCTACCACCACCGCCGCCGTCGTCCAAGCCGGATGGCGGTACTTCACCACCACCACCACCACCGGGATCGCCACCGGTGCCGCCGGGGCCCGGTGGGGTGTCGGTCACTCCGGTGCCGGGACCGGTGGTCTCCATGTAGGTGGCCTGCGAGGTTGCGGTGCTCCCCGCACCCGAGCCGCCACCGCCGCCACCGAACTGGGACAGGGCAGCCCCACCGCCCAACGCGCCACCCGCCAACGCCAGGGCACTGCCACCCCCACCGGCACCGACCGATCCACCCACGAACGAGAAGAACTTCATCATCGCGGGCAACGCGATCACCGCCAACGCGATCACCATCACCCCGATGACCGTGGTCGACAGGTCCTTGCCGTGGCCCATGAACTTGAACCCGACGCTGTAGATCATCGCCGCGATCGGCTTGTACAACACCAGGGCCACCAACGCCGAAGCGATCCGCGGGAACCACTGCCGACCCCACGTGGACAACTGCCCCGCAGCGGCAATAGCAATCAACGACGCCAACACCAAGATCCCGGCCTGGCGGATGAACCCGAACACCCACTGGATCAACGCCAGCAAGAACGTCAAAATACCCAACAGCAACACCGTCGCCGGGTTCGTCAGAGTCGCCGTCCCCAGCAACTTCGCCAAGCTGTCACCGAACTGGTTGGACCCGTTCTGCACCAACTGCTTGGAGATGTCATCACCCGCGGACAGCGCGAGGGACAGCACCGTCAAACTCAACGACGAAATCGCGACGTACTTCACCGCACCCATCACCAGCTCCGCCAGCGGCTGCCCACGCCGGGACAACGCCATCACAATGGCCGTACCCAGCACCCCGGCCATCATGATCAGCTCGAACACCCCCTGCAGGGGCCGCTGCGTGGACACGATCGCGGCCGGGTCGATGTTGATCGAATCCGTCTTCACCCACCACGTCATCGACGTCCGCAACAAATCCCCCGCAGACTGACCCACCGACTCCGCGAACTGCCCGAACACCGAGTCCGCCGCCGCCCCCACCGCCGCCTTCGTCGCCGACCCCACCGTCCCCGCAGGATCAGTCGCCACCTTGCAAGCAGATTGTGCTAATCCACCGAGACCAACAGCACCAGCGGCATTACCTACCGCATTACATACGTCTGGCATGGTCGCACTGTCCTATTCTTCACGGCGGAGTCGATCCGCGGTGGCCTAAAAGAGGGTGTAGCCGGTTGAATCGGGCACGGGTGACGACGTGCTGGCCGAGTTATCCGGCCACTTCCAGTCACCGCTGTCCCACACCACAAACCCTCGGGCCGCGGAAAAGCCTCCAGAACCGGGGTCACGGTATAGCAGCGCGATCGTTGCTCGATCCGATGTATAACTCTCAACTCGAAAGCCCACCGCAGCTTTGGTTTGGGCCGCCAGATCGGCGGGGCTGCCCTGTGGGTTAGACGATCGCGAAGTCAGCATCTGGTCTTTGATCTTCTGGTCAGCGACGACCTGTTCAGTGATAACCGCGCGATAGCCCGGGCCGAAGGCTAAGCGGGGAAGCAGTTGCATCATCGCGATAACTGCGCCTTGGGGGGTGTGCGAGTAACCGGCCGCGATCGGACCGTTGATGCGGAGTGGCCCGTCGACCGGGGAGAACGGCAGTGTCAACCCGTCCACGTCTTGGAAGCGGAGCCCCGCCGGGGCCGCAGTCAAGTAGGTCGGATCGATGGGTTGGTGCGTGCCTCCACTGTCGCCACCCCCTGCCGGTGCCGACCCGGCCGACGTCGGGGCCGGTCCGGGTTGCTGGGCAGCAGCAGGGTGGCCGCCACCACCACTGAGGGAGAACCCCACGACGACGGCGACCACGACCACCGCGGCAAGAGCCACCACCGGCCACAGCCACGGTGGGCGCCGCCGGTCTGCGTACTGCTTCGTCGTGAAACCAGTCATCGTGGGGTTCCTCTCCAATGTGGGTGGGTGCTGGATACATCGGGACGTGCCCGATCAGCCGCCGACAGCGCCGATCAACACCGACGCGGACCCGGCGAGGGCAGCGGCGCCGAACACCCACGGGGCGTGGGACATGGCGTTCTTCGCGGTGTCCGAACGACCGCGGATACCGACGCCCATCATCACCGCCACGGCCAGCAGGCCACCCATCGCGGCGATGCCCGTACCCCACTTCAACCACCCGAGCACCTTCGTGGTGAAGGTGTCGAGGCCGGGGGGAGGCTGCGCCGGCGGATCCGGCGGCGCCGCGTAAAGGATCGTTGAACTCAACGCATCGAAGGAGTGCAGCAACACAGACATGGTGAATCCTTTCGTTGGATTAGCAGAGGTGCACAAAAGACCTGTCCCCCCGGCGCGGCCGGTGGTGAGCGTGCTTGTTCGCTGGGCACGTCAGGACCCCGCCGCGGACAGCAGCACGGCCATCCCCGCGTTCAGTGCCGCGACGAGGAACAGCGGCGGTGCATATCGGAGGCCTCTCCTCGCGTGCAGCAGCGCGGGCACCGTCGCCGCGATGCACACCATCGCGGCCACCCCCAGCAGCCATTTCAGTGGGATCAGCATCGACATGGTGAGCGGTCCTTTCCTCGGTCAGGAGACATGCGCTTGGGGTGTGGCAGGTGGCGATTGCTCGTCGGGTTGCACCGCCGGGGCGCTCGGTAACGGAGCGCTGAGCAGCGGGGTGACCGCGGCGACGAGTTGATCGCGGATGGCCAGCACCGACTTGCCCGCCTTCGAGCGCCCGGGCACACCGGCGGCGAGGGTGGTGGTGTGCGCGGCGGGATCATCGGTCTCTCGCAGCCAGTCCCACCACGGCACCGCGACGATGCCCGTCAGGTTCGGCCCGGCCATCCGCAGGCGGTGGCGCACCGCGGAGGGCGGGCTGTGCGAGCAGTCGGCGACCACCGCGAGCACCGGGGCAGCACCCATCCGGGCGGCCACCGCGATCGCGTCCCGCACCGAGTGCGCGGTGGACCGGCACACCAGTACATCCACGGGCTGCGAACCGTCACCGGCCACCACACCGGCCTCGGGGCACTCCAACAGCGCCGCCAGGACGGTGGCCCCGACACCACCGCCCACCGCACCCACCACCGGGGCCCGCATCACGTTCGGTTCCGTCATCAATTCGCCGCCGGAATCCGCAGGCTGGAGACCCGCCACGCGCTGGCGGGGGCCGCGCGGGTCATCGACACGAACATCACCACCGAACTCATCGGGGCGCTCCACCCATCGGCGGCGTGCCCCGTCGCGGTGATCGTCCATCCCCGGACCGCGCTCGTCGCAGTGTCCGGGGGGCGGCCATCGTCGTGGTCTGGGGCCAGGGCGACGGTGGTGTAGCCGCGGTGGGCGGCCATCTCGTTCCACACCGCACCGCCCCCCTGCATCAGCGGCTGGCGCAGTTGGGTGGCGAAGGCGGGTGTCGCGAAGTCCGCGGAGCGGTGCTGCCCATCCGCGGGAGACGTGTCGATCAGGCTGTCGTAGGTGAACGTGGCCGTGGAGAAGGCTTCCCCCACCGCCGTGGCATCGGCACCGTTGACCTGGTCGATGCCCGGTCCGGCTCCCCGGGGGGTCCCCGACGCACCCGGGGGCACCGTCACCGGTGCACCACCGCCAGCCGAGGAGGGCAGTGCGGTCGCCGGGGCTACCGCACTCGGCGGCGCCGACGAGGCCGGTGCCGGTGATGGTGATGGTGATGGTGATGGTGATGGTGATGGTGATGGTGCGGACGGTGTGCTGCACCCTGCGCACACCGCCACAACCGCCGCGGCGAGCACTGTCCTACCGATCTGGCGCATTGCCGACCTCCTCATCGCGGTGCACCTTCCGCACCATCACCGGACGCGGCGGAGTAGGCGGCCCACCACAACCGCTCCCGCCACGCGATGCACCACCCCACGACGACCACGAGCCCCGTCGCGGCGAGCAGGGTGAGCAGGCCCCTGTCGGGCCCGCCGCCGCCCACGCAACGGTCGAGGCACCCGTCACGAAGAACACCACCATCGCGGGCAACGCGATCACCGACGCCCGAGACGGCCCGCACCCACGGCCGCCGGAGAACACCATCACGGCCACGGCGACCATCGCGACCAGACCGGACAGCACGAACACCGCACCCACCAGCACGTGCAGCACGGTGACGAACTCGTCGAAGGATACGAAGACGTACGGGGGACCGACGTACAGCGGGCCATCAGCGTGGATCGTGCTCATCATTGAGGTGCTCCTATCGTACCGAGCGGCCGAGTAGCCGCGAAAAAGTCGGAGTGATAGATCGGTTTGATGTTCAACGGCTCCCCGAACGTGGAGGCCTGGATCAACTGGCCGTTCCCGATCGCGATCGCCACGTGGTGAATATTGCTGGCCGTGCCCCAGAACAGCAGGTCCCCGGCCTGATAGGACGCCGGGTCGAAACCACCGGGCAATGCCTTGGCCGCGGTCGCCGCGTACTGGGTGTCCGCGGTCCGCGGCAGCGCCACCCCCACCTTCGCGAAGGCGTACTGGGTCAGTCCGCTACAGTCGAAACCCCCACCAGTTGGGCCGTTGGTGCCGCCACCCCCCCAGATGTAGGGCAAACCGAGCTGCGTCTTCGCCGCGTCGACCACCCTCTGCTGCGTCGGGCCACCCACCGCGCCACCGCCGCCGCCGCCGCCGACTGTGGGGGGCGGCGGTGGGGTGAACCCCAGGGTCTTGTCCAACCAGGCCAGGGTCGGCGCGGTCTGCGCGGCGGCGTAGGCGGTGGCATGCCCCGTCCCGGGCACCACCACCGCCTGGTGGGCCACCCCCAACCGGGCCAGGGTGGCGGCCATGTGGTCCTGCTGCGCCATCGGAACCAGCTCGTTGGTGGAGTTCGCCAGATACACCGGCGGGGTCCCCGGAGTCGCCGACAACGCCGGGGACGCCGCGGTGTACGTGGAGGGGCAGATGATCGCCAGGCACCCCAAATAGATCGCAGGATCTGCAGTGGCCGCAGCCTTTTGGTAGTCGGTCGAGACGATCGCGGCGGCGTCGGCCGGCAAAGCGCCCAGATCGTAGGGACCCGACCATCCCACTGCGGCTTGCAGCCCGGAATGGTCTCCGGTGGCGGCGACCTCCACCGCGAGGTTCGCCCCCGCACTGTCGCCCCAGGTGGCCATCTTCGCGGGGTCCCCGCCCCACTGGGCGGCCTGCGACCGGGCCCAGGTGATCGCGGCCCGCACGTCGTCGGGTTCCCGCGGCCACCGCGGCACCGCCATGGAATAGTCAATGGACACGGCGATATAGCCGTGCATCGCGGCATCCCTAGATTCCGCGTCCAGCTCGTGGCGGTCGGAGAAGAACCAGCCGCCGCCGTGCACCATGACCAGCATCGGGCGCAGCGGCTGCGTCCCCGCACCACCGCCCGGGGGCAGGTACACGTCCGCGGGCATCGGAACCCCGGTGGAGGAGGGGTAGGTCAGGGCCAGCACCTGGACCTGCCCCGGGCTCCCGCAACCTCCCGCCGCCGACACCCCAGTCCCGGCCACTGGTGCGCCGGGGGCGCCACCCGGTGCCGGTGCGCCGGGGGCCGCGGCAGCGGTCGTGCCCGCTTGGGAGAACTTGCCCCGCGCCATGCTCATGATCGCCGGGACGTATGCTGAGGTTTGGGCGTTGCCCGGCACCCCACCCGCGGCGAGCAAGGCGCCGATCCCGGCGTTGTAGCCACCCAGGGCCATCTCGGTTACGCTCGCGGTGGAGTGGATCTTGCCCGCAGCCTGCGCGGCGCGCACCTGGTCCGCCAGATCATGGTCGTAGCGGGACTGCGCATCCACCGCGTCGGAGAAATTGTTCGGATCGGCGGAACCCTTGCCGGTGGTGTCCTTACCGTAAGAACCCCAGGTCTGCGGTTCAAATTGCGAGTACCCCATCGCCCCGGTGGAGGACACCGCGGAGGCGTGAAAACCGGACTCCTGCTGAATCTGGGCGGCCAGCACCGGGGCCGGGAACGCGGGGTCCAGCGCGCCCGCCTTCTGGATCAGCGGCACAAACGCCACGGGAATACCTCCCGCGGCCAACGCACCGGTGCCCGGGCTACCACCGGCACCGACCGCGCCCTGCTGATCACACGGCGGAGCGGAACCGCCCACCACCATCACAATCACGAGCAGCGGCACCACGAACGCCAGCGCGAGCAGCGCGACGGCCGCCTTGCTGCCCTTCACCGCACGATCACCCTTGTAGCGAGCTGCCCCGGATCCGGCACGGCCACCGCTGGGCATCCGGTTACCGCAGCGGCGACCGGCCGACGCCAGATGCTTGCAGCGCGCAGCGAAAAAAGGCTCCCATGGGACAACCTGAACACCTCATCCGGCCGTGGCAGAAGACACGCCTCACCACGGAGGCGATCTGGCACTATCCGCGTCGTGATCCCCGCAGACTCAAGGGACCCGAGCACCCACCACGAGTGATGAGCGGCACACGAACAGTAGGACGCTCGCGCGAAGAGCGTCAACTGTTTTTCTTTCAACAACCCGCTCCCTCCGCTCCAGGACAGCCGCTGCCGCCGAGCCTCACGCTAGACGGCTAGCGTCTACTGCGTCTAGTTTACGCATACAGCATTCAGATATAGTGCGGTGCGGACCGCCAGGAAGTGAGCGAAGATGCGTCAGACCGATGACGATCTGGCGAATGGAACGCGCGTGGGGCGAGCGAGCATCCGCGGCTTCAGCCCGGCTGCGCTCCGCCGCCGCCGCAGCCAGAAGACCTTTTCGCTGGCCGAACTCGCCACCCTGTCCGGGGTGAGCGCGGCAACCATCAACGCCTGGGAAACCGAACGGTCCGCCCCTACACCGCGGACGCTTGGCTCCGTTGCAGACGCGTTGGGAATTCGGGTGGCCGATCTTGTGACGATCAAAGAGGACGATCTGCACATGGCTGATCTCCGGTTTCAAGCGGGTCTCACGCAGGGTGGTCTGGCCGCCGCGGCCGGTATAACGATGGGCATCCTCACCGCTATCGAAAGTGGTCACCGAGAGCCTGACGGTGCACAACTCCAGGCACTCGCCGCCGCGTTGAACGTGGAGTCAGAGTGGCTGGCCGCAGTCTGGGCACGAACCCGCGCCGCGCGCATCGCCCGACTGAAGTCGCTATGAATCGGCAACCGGAATAATGCGCAGAGAACTCTTCTCGGCGTGTCTCCCGCCCGCCAACCCCTGGAGGGTGTGAAATAGCTTTATGACCAGGCCAAGGCGACGCGATGGGGTACCTCGCGTAGGTTTTTGTACGCACATCGATCCGGCTCTCGCCGCCGAAGTGAGACACACCGCCGCCACGATGGGAGTGCGGCACTGGTGGATAGTCCAGGAGGCACTTCGCAGAGGACTTCCGCTGCTGCCTTCCCCCGACGAAGACGGTCTGCCACGCGGCGCCTACCTCGGCCACCGTGACCGTCAACGGTCACGTGAGGCCCTTTTTGTCTACATCTCACCGGAGATGTTGGAGGAGATAGGGCGAGCCGCAGCACCTCGTTTCAACCGGTGGTGGGTCGTTCAAGAAGCCCTGCGGCGGGGTCTTCCACTGCTCCCGGCACCCGGACAGGAGGTGCTACCACATAGCGCGTGATGTGAGCGGCCCAGCCGCACGCTAATAACTCCACATCGCACCAGGTAGCCCCTAGAACGCCGAAACCCGCCCCGGGAAGGGCGGGTCCGGATTCAGCTAGGGCCGTCGAGTTAAGAGGCTCGGCGACGTGGTGCTCTTCCCCGAAGGGAACTTGCCATGACAGGCAGTTCTCAGGGTAGCTCATACCCTGAATCAAGTTCATACCTGGTTGTACAACCTGCTCGGCGTGTCGCTGACCGGGCGAAATGGTCACCACGTGGCTCTGCCCGCGGGTCTCGGCCGTGGGGTCGTCATGATGGCTGCGGGCCACCGCCGGCGCGGGCGTTGTTGCGCCGCCCGGTGCCCACGGGTGTGTATGCACGGGTGCCGTGTTGGTGGTCGGCCGAGCGTTGGCTGGAACACGTCAAGCTGGTCTACGAGCGGCATTACCTGCCGGTCCGGTACCGCCTCGTCGCCACGACCGGTGGTGGTATCTCACTGCGTGCCGTCCTGGCCGTGGCCACCGCGCACGCCGCGGCCGCGGACTTCGGCACCGGCCGCAACAGCGGGCCCCTGCTCGGCACCACCGGCGCCGAGCGCGGCATCACCGCGGCCACCGGGCTCGGTGAACGGACCATCACCCGTGCCAGAACCTTCCTGCGCCTGGTCGGGCTCGCCACCGAAGTTCAGGAAGGCCGCCAACGCACCTTGCTCGAGCGGCTGGACTCCGCAGAGCGCGGCGACACAGCCCGCGGGTGGACCGCGGTGTACGCCCTGCACCACACCAGCACTTACCCTGTGGATAACCCAGTGCGCAGCGCCGCAGGTCAGACACCAGATGGCACCCCTCCACGTAGTGGTCTTGTTCCTACCCCTCCTCTCGGAGAGAGGGTTGTTTCTACGGGCGAAGAACGCAAACATCGAGGCGCTCCGCGCCCAGCTTCGAAAACCAAACCCAGACCGGCCCGGCGGCGGGCAGCCGTCGATGCACGGGGGCTGTTGCTGGCCACCCGATGGCGCCAGGACCCCGATGCCCCGGCCTGGGCACGGTTCAAGACCCCCACCACGTGGGCGGCGCTACTGACGCTGCCAGCCGCCTACAGCTGGACGGCGCGGGACCTGAACAAGCTCCTGGACAACCACGCACTCAGCGGGTCACGGGTCTTCACCCACCCCCGCAATCCGATCGGCTACCTGTCGTGGCTGCTGAACCGGGTCGACCTCGCCGACCGGCCCTGCGCCCTGGAGGACGCCCTCGACGCCGAGGAGACCGCCGCCGCGGCGCACCGCATCGCCCAGCAGCCCGCCGAGCGGGCTGACGCAGCCCGGCTGCGCGCCACCGGACGCGACGCGCTCACCGGTCCGGGCCGGGCCGCCGTCCAAGGTGTCCTCGACCACCGTGCCCGGCGGTGGCCGCAGGCCGCAGGCCGAAAGTGATCCGGGACAACAGCCGCGGCCGAACACTGTCTGTTCGCGCACAGTTACTATGCGCGAAAGACGGGAAGGAACCGTGGTGGTGCAACGTGCGGCGGGGACACCGCCGCTTCAACTGATCGTGGAAACCTTGACCCCCGTCGCTGCGCCCACCATCGTCGCCGTGGACGGTCACCCGAAACCGTGGGTGCCGCTCCGTAACTTCCGGCATACCCGCAACCGCCTGATCGCAGACGAAGTCCGGTCAGCTGTCCGCACGGTCCGCGAATCTGCCGACGCCGTGGACAGTGTTCTCCAGCCCTGGCGAGGGCAGCGGGCCCGCGTCCTCGGGCGCCCGGTGCTGGGCTTCTCCGGCGCGGTTCATGCGGTGCAGATCTGGGTGGGCGACGCCGACACCGACACCCCGGGGCGCGCCGCGGCGGTGGCGGCCATCGAGTGGTCCGCCCGGTCACACAGCATCGAACTCAACACCCAATCGGCCGGGGGCTACGCCGAGCACCCGGTCCTCACGCACCGCAGATTGATCGCACCGCGGGCATTGCAGGACGTCGTTGACATCGATCCCCTGCTGCCGTTCCTCGCCAAAGCACTCGCACCGACACCCGACGATCATTGGGATGGCACCGCCACCTTCCAGCGTCGCGACCACCTGCGCATCGTCCGCATGGTGATGCGGAGCATGCCCGCCCCCCACCACGACGCCTGTCGCGGACTTGCTCACGATGTCACGGCGACGAGCCCACCACCTATGACCTCACCGCTCATCACCCATACCCTCAACGCCGTCACCAGCCAGGCCACCCGAACCGCTGTCGCGGTCATCGACCTCAACACCTCCCGGGTGGTCAGCTGGATCACGCACCCCGTGCCCGACATCCAGTGGGCGGGCGTCGTCGACGACCGCCACACCCCGCACCCTGATGACATGGTGCGGATTTTCCAGGCCTACGACACGATCCGCGGCGGGGCCGCGCAGATCGAAGTCCCCAACGTTCGCTTGCGCCGTACTGACGGTGCGTGGACCGTGGTGAACTGCCGCGGCACCGCGCTGCGCAGCCCCAACGGTGTGCCCCAACTCATCCTCACCGAATTCAACGCAGTCGGTACCCTTCCCCCACCGCCGGTCATCCAACGCTCGCCCGGTGTCGAGATGCAGTGAAGATTGACCAGAATCAGCGGCCGAATTTAGACAAAACAGCCGTCTCGGCGAGCGTGTTCAATGTTGGCTGCATCCCCGGCGCTAGCTCACCTGCGTCGTGAGCGGCGATCCGAGTCAGCGGTGCGATCGGCTCGCCGGACCGCGCGGTAGACGGTTGAGCGGGAGACATTGAACAACTCACCGACGCGACAGCGACGCACGCCGTCGCGGCCGCCGAGCCAGATTCCGGCGGCACCCTCAGGCGCTGTGCCGTCGCGCGGGGTTGGCCGCGGGAGCCACACTTCCAGCGCGGTGCCGGCGGTCCGCGAGCAGCGCTCAGCGGGCGGCGCGGTCGGAGCATCACGGAACCCCGGGCCGCTGCCAGCGACAGGAACTGGTCGCGGCTCGGCGTCAGCCCTGCGCCGTCCCATTCGCGGCATGGCCTGCCGCGTCGTGTTCTTGCCGCACCCGTCGCCGGAGTTGTTCCAGAGCGCGCTGCCCTCCGCACTCCATGTCGGCGACGACGGCGCTGCTGGCGTCGGTCACGGCGAGATGCCGTCTGCCCCAGATGCCCAGGCTGACGACGACGTCGAGGAGGTCAACGCCCATTGGAGTCAGGCTGTAGACGGCCATCTGCCGGTGTCGGGGGTGACCGTGCCGCGTGAGCACGCCGGCTTCCACCAGCCGGCCGAGCCGGTCCGAGAGCACGGTGGACGAGATCCCCTCGTCCGACTGCAGCAGCTCGCGGAAGCGGCGCTTCTCGGTGAACGCCAGGTCCCTCACGATCAGCAGGCTCCACCGGTCGCCGACGACTTCCAGCGCCTGGCTGATCGGGCAGAGCGATCGCTCGGTCAGCGACACATCAAACCTCCTCCACGACTGATTGCGTTTCCCTACCGGTCAGGCTATCTTGCGCTGGTGCTGAAAAACAACCAGTCAAGCGACCGCAGCGGTCCTCGCCGCACGTACGTCGTCGTGGGCGCGACGGGCAGGACCGGCCGGGAGGTCGTGCGACACCTGACCAGTCAGGGCCACGACGTACGCGCCGTCGCGCGCGGCCGCGGCGTCGGCATCGACGACGCCGCGGCCCTCGGCCGTGCCTTCGAGCACGCCGACGGAGCATTCCTGCTCATCCCGTTCGACTTCGCGAGCGCGGACCTGCACGCCCGCGAGGAGCAGATAGGGGAACGGCTCGAACGCGCCGTCCGCCGCAGCGGCGTCCGTCGCGTGGTCCTGCTAAGCGGCTTGAACGCGCACCTGCGCCGCGGCACGTCCCTGGGCACCGCGCTCATGGAGGAGCGGCTGAGCGCCTGCCCCATCGCGGAGCCAATCGTCCTGCGGGCAGGCTGGTTCATGGAGAACTTCACAGAAGGTCTCGGCTTTACGGCCCAGGTCGAGAGCACGGGGGCCTTCTGCACTCCTTTCACCGCCCACCGGCCGATGCCGACAGTGGCCGCGCGGGACGTCGGGGCGAGGGCCGCCGAGTTGCTCACCCACCCTCGTCCGCGACTCGGCGTCCACGAGCTCCATGGCCACGCCGACCTCACGCTCGCCGAGGCGACGGCGATCCTGGTAGAGGCCGCCGGGTGCCCGGACGTCGTGTACGAGCAGCTGGACTACGACACCGCCAGGGAGAGCATGCTGGCCTCGGGTACGCCGCCGTCCTTCGCGGACGCCGTCGTGGAGACCGCCCGGAGCTTCAATGACGACGAGCCGTGGGCGCTCGCGCCCCGCAGCGCCCTGACCACGACGTCCACCTCCCTCCAGGACTGGGCCCGCTCGGAACTGACCGGCGGGACCGCGTGAGCCGGCTCATCCTGCAGATGCAGGCGTCCGCGGACGGCTTCGTCGACGCCGCCGACCCGGCGGCGGACTGGCAAGTCTGGAACTGGGGGCAGCCCTGGCCGTGGGATGACGAGCTCAGGCGGGACTTCAACGAGATCTTCCGCGCGGTCGACCGGATACTCCTCAGCCGCAGAATGGTCCAGCAGGGCTACATCGACCACTGGGCGCAGGTCGCCGAGCAGCATCCCGACGAGCCGGACTACGCCTTCGCCAGCAAGATCGGCGACGCCGAGAAAATCGTGTTCTCCACCGCCGAACTGGCTGACCTGCCCTGGCCTCGCACCCGACCGGCAGCAGGCGGGCTCGCGGACAGCATCGGGCGTCTCAAGGCCGGGCCCGGCGCGGACATGATCGCCTTCGGCGGGACAGGCTTCGCCGCCGCGCTCGCCGCCGCCGGGCTGGTGGACGAGTACCAGCTCTACCTCAACCCCACGGCCGTCGGGCGCGGCGAGTCGCTGTTCCGGTCGGTCGCCGGCGGCCTGCGGTTGCGCCTTGTCGGCTCCAAGCCATACGCGTGCGGCATCGTCGTGAACAGGTACACGCCGTCTGCGTGACAGACCGCCGCCCGACCCAGCGGAAGACGAACGTCGCGAGGCTGCCGAATTAGCCCGGATCGTTCACGGGGTCGCGGCGTGATCGGCGTGTAGAAGCACGGAAGTTCCTGCCCAGCAGGACGCTCCTATAGATCGTCAAGTGGTGATGGCGGCGTAATCGGCGCGGAGGGTGGTGAAGACTTCGCGGGCGAGGTAGCGCTTCTGGCAACGGATGATTTCGGGCATGGATAGGCCTTCGGTGGTGCGGCGGGCGGCGTAGTCGCGTGCGCGTTGGTGGTAGCGCAGGCGGACGACGACTGCGATGTGCAGGGCGCGGTTGCCGGATCGGTCGCCGCCGCGGTGCAGCCGGTGGCGGGTGGTTTTGCCTGAGGACGCCGGGATGGGTGCAACGCCGCAGAGGTGTGCGAAGGCGGCCTCGCTTCGCAGTCGATCGGGGTTGTCGCCGACGGCGACGAGCAACGCTGCGACGGTGTCGGGGCCGAGTCCGAAGACCGCGCTGGTGCGGGCGCGGCGGTGGTGGTCAGTTCGTCGAGCTGTCGCTTGAGCGCGCGCGCTTCGAGTTCGAGACTGTGTGCCCGAGTTGCGATGGAACGCAGTGCCGCCTTCGCTGCGTGCATGGGGTCGGTGAGCTGGCCGAGATCGGGCCGGAGCCGGTTGCAGGCGGCGACAAGCTTTATCCGGGTCAGGTCACGCAACTGGCTGCGCAACGGCTCGGGGGCGGTGACGACCATCGCCATGAGCGTGTTCGTGGCGGCGGTCTTGGCCTTCAGCGCGCCGACGCGGGCCACTCGCAGCATGCGGCCGCTGCGCTACATACTCGCCCCGCACGTCCTTGAGCACATGCCACACCACACCCAAGAGCACTGCGATTTCGAAGCACGACCGGGGCAGGGTGACGAACGGATCGACCTCACCCACACCGCAGGGCCGTGGACCGAGGCTCTCTCCACTCGCGGCACCGGGAATTCGCTCAGTCGCCGTGTGGGGGACACGGTCGCACGTCTCGCTGAGAACTACCTGGCGCGCTGACAGTCCGGCAAATACGTGAAGGACGTCAGCCGCGGGTGCTGTTCCGGCCGACGTTGGCATTGAGTCAGCTCACGACAGATTTCGACAAAAACTGCTGATGATCACCGTCAATATCGTGGCCTGCTGGGAGAGGCAACAGATGGCAGTCCGGCACGAGCTTGGTTGTCAAGGGCCATGCCTCATCCACCCCGCTGTTCTCGATCAGCAGCTCCAGCGGCGCCCATTGTTCCAGGACCGGGTTCGGCTGGGGCAGCCACGACGCCAAGGTCCAGCGGTCGGCGACCGTCCCCGGGACAAAATGCAGCACGGCAGCCAGTCCTGACACCACCTCCCAGCGGCCCAGTCGCTGGCAAAACTGCCACAAGGGGAAAGCGCCGCTCGACATCGACCTTGGCCTGCGCTCGGGCCGCAAGCCCTTGCGCTCTAATGGGTCACCTGACCATGAATGAGTCTTCATCGGTCAGCAGGCCGAACCGTCGGGGACTGCCACTGCCTGACGCGCCGCCGACGTCCAACGGACGGACCTCCGCGGCTCTTCTTTAAGAACAACCCCCGATTTCTCAATCTTGGCTGCATCTCGACACCCGGCCGGAACATCGGCGACTTGAACGCATAACCTCCGCTGAACCTGGCGGCGGAACTCACCGATACGACCGCCACGACGAATCGTGGCACTACGACAGTGGGTACCTGCCAGCAGCGCCCAACCGCGCAACGACTGACCTGGCCTATGCGACCGCGACACACCCTCCCCGACGCAAGCATTGAAAGCGTTTCATCCACTAGAATCGTTTCATGCACATCATCGTGAGGCCGTGCCGATGACCATCTACGCGGTCGGCAACAACAAGGGCGGGCCCGGTAAGACCACCGTCACCGTGCAGCTCGCCGCCGCCCTCGCCCACCGCGGCCGACGGGTCCTGGTCGTTGACCTCGACCCGCAGGCGAACGCCTCCCGGCGGCTCGGGTTCCGCTGGTCCCCCGCCGACCCGGTGGCCACCACCGCCGAGGTGATCAAGTCCGCCGAGGACGGCGTCGCCGCCGAGGCCGTCATCGGGTCAGCGTGGGACGGTCCGATCGGGGACCTGGTCGACCTCATCCCCAGCCGGTGGGACCTCGAACAGCGCATCAGCGAAGCCGGGCAGGTCGGCTCCGCCCGCCGCCTCGCCCGCGCCCTGCGCGGTGTCCCCGCGCACTACGACACGGTCCTCATCGACCTGCCCCCCAGCCTCGGACACCTCACCCACCTCGGCCTCGCGGCCGCCAACCACGCCCTGTGCGTAGTCGAGGCCGAGTACGACTCCGTCGAAGGGGCCACCCGCTACCGCGACTTCATCACCGCCTACCGCGCGGACCTCGTGAACCCAACGCTGTCCCTCGTCGGGGTCATCGTGTCTCGCCTCCGAGCCAACCTCAGCGAGCACGCGTTCCAGCTCGCTGGCATCCGCGAGCAGTACCCCGACGTGCTCTGGGACCCCGCAGTCCCCGAACGCACCATCCTCAAGGACGCCGCCGCCGCCGCCGCCCCGATCTACGCCATGAGAGGCACCGCTGCCCGCGAGGTCCAAGACGTGTTCGACCAGCTCGCGGACCGGCTCGAACACCACACCAAGGAGGCTGAGCAGTGACTAACCCACCCCGTCAACGCCCGGGCGACTCCTCCGAGGTGGGCCGCCGCCGCCTCACCCCCACCGTCGAAGAGCTCCACCTCGACGGTGCTGACCCGCCGCCGACCTCCCCAGCGCCCAGCACCGAGGAAACACCCACCCCCACCCCGGGAGACGACATCAAGGTGCCGCTATCGACTCGGGTACCCCAAGCGACCGCGACAGCGGCCCGAGCCGCCGTCATGGCGACCGCCGGTCACCCCGGCGGGTGCCGCAGCCTGGCCGACCTCGTGAGCCAGGCGATCGACGCCAAGGTGAACGAGCTGGCCCGCCAGTTCAACGACGGGCACCCGTTCCCCACTCCGGGACAGTTCCGCACCGGCCGCCCCCTCGGGAGCTGACCAGAACACCGCTAACGCAGGAAAGACATTCAATACATTCAACCACTGTCACGTCCCAGCCGGAGCACGCTGCGCTTCGCGCGGCCGCTTTCATTGCACGGTCCCACGCGTTGCGGAGTAGTCCGTCGAGGTCGAGGCGGATGACGCTGGCGGCACGCTGCAGGTCGGCGCGTCCCGGTGCCAGTCTCAGAAGTAGGTCGCTGATTCGGGGTACGGAGCCAACTACCGAACCGGCTGGCGGCTCTTGGGACTGTTCCGATAGACGATCGTCACCCGGGACGGTACGGCCGACTTTGAATTCTGCGTTCGTCCAGGTCGGCCCAACGGCGCACCGTTCCGTAGGCCCTGTCCGCAGGGATTCCCGGTGACGGGGGCGTAAGCGGGGCTTGGTGGTCCCGTATAAGAGGCACCGACTGGGATCGGCCGGATCGCTCGAAGAGGTGGCCGTCGCAGCGGTACAGCCAAGCTGCACTACTCAAGAGTCGGGTGCATTATCGCCGGTGGTGATGTGGCGGTAGATGGTCATGGGGGTGACGCCGCAGGATTGGGCGATTTCGGCCATGGTGAATTGGCGGGCGTTGTACATGCGTTGGGCCTTGTTGATGAGAGATGGGGTCATCGTGGGTTTGCGGCCGCCGGTGCGGCCGCGGGCGCGGGCGGCGAGCAGGCCGGCTTGGGTGCGTTCCTTGATGAGGGCGGCTTCGTATTCGGCCATGAGGGCGAACATGCCGAAGACGAAGTTGCCGTGGGCGGTGGTGGTGTCCACGATGCCGTTGGTCAGCGACCGCACCCCGACGCCGCGGGTCTGCAGGGTGGTGACGATGTCGATGAGGTCGCGCAGGTTGCGGCCGAGGCGGTCAATTTTCCAGATGAGCAGGGTGTCCCCGCGGCGTAGGTCGGCGAGGCAGGCGTTCCACTGCGGACGGTCGGCTTTGGTCCCGGTGGCGGTGTCGGTGTAGACCTTCAGGCAGTCCGCGGCGCTCAGGGCGTCGAGCTGCAGTTGGGGGTCCTGGTCGGCGGTGGAAACCCGTGCGTACCCGATTCTGTCGCCCACGGCCACGCACCCTATCGCAACCCATAGCTGCGCGGGTGTTGTGTGGGCGTGAATATGTGATGGGTTTCGGGGGTGGGGTGACCTGCGAAAATCGGTTCGGTTGAAACGGTGCTGTCGGGTCTATCGCATACGGTCGTTTGAGATAGTGGCAGCGGGGGAGTGAGCAGCACAGCTCCGGGGCTGTGCGGTCATCGTTCAGGCATACGGGCGCACCGCCAGGTACTGATGACGACCGACGTCGTCAGTACCTGGCAGGGGCTTTCGCTGGGCACCTCTGGACCATTTGGTCCGTGACGAGATCCCTTGTGGAGCCGTCACGGCCCGGGTGGGGTTACTTGGCGGGGCCGATGTCGCCGATGCGTTGGGCGATGACGGTGCTACCAGTCTTGGTGGCCATCACCTGTACCCGGTCGTTGGTTGCGATCTGACTGACTGCTGCGGGCGTCTTGTCCTTGCGGACCTTGGTGGTCGGGTTGATCGTGTAGGTGCTGCTGAAACCGTCGGTGGATTTCACCGTCACCGAGGTGGCGTTGACCGCGGTGACCACGCCGCGTTGCACATCCATCACCTTGTCGCCGGTTTTGGTGTGCACGGTGAACTCGCCGTGCTCCACCCTCCGCAGCCCACCACGGTGCTTACCCATGCCTGTGTGTGTGCCGGTGTGCTTTGCGCCCGGTGCCGGGCTGGCTGGTGCGGGGTTGGCGGCGGTCGATGGCCCGGGCGCGGTAGGGGTGGTCTGCGCGGCGGCCACACCTGCCCCGGTACCGGCCAACGCCAACGCCAACGCCAACGTGCCGGCCGCCACCATCGTCTTGGTGCGTTTCACCATCACAACAACCTCCTGTGTTAGAACCATGTCAGGCGCGGACTCCTCATGAGCTCGCCCAGACACCACTGTGCCGGGCGTACCTGGGACCACCCTGTGAAACGCACGCGTGCCACAGATCCTTAACCACTTTTCAAGAAACAGGGCCTGCGGGAGGTTTCAGGGTGCGCTGGGCCTTGTGGAGGGGACGGCGTGGGTGAGTTCGTCGATGGGGAGGTAGACGCGGGCCCCTTCGTCGAGGAACTCGGCGGATTTTTGGGCCATCCCCACCTGTAGGGCCGTTGTTTGGTCGAGGCCGTTGGTTTTGGCGTATTCGCGGACGTCTTGGCTGATTTTCATGGAGCAGAAATGGGGGCCGCACATGGAGCAGAAGTGCGCGGTCTTCGCCGCGTCGGCGGGCAGGGTTTCGTCGTGAAAGTCCTGTGCCGTGGTGGGGTCCAATGCCAGGTTGAACTGGTCTTGCCAGCGGAAGTCGAACCGGGCGTCGGACAGGGCGTCGTCCCAGGCTTGTGCCCCGGGGTGGGCTTTGGCGAGGTCGGCGGCGTGGGCGGCGATCTTGTAGGTGATGACCCCGTCTTTGACGTCGTCACGGTTGGGCAGGCCGAGGTGTTCTTTGGGGGTGACGTAGCAGAGCATCGCGGTGCCGTACCAGCCGATCATCGCGGCCCCGATCGCGGAGGTGATGTGGTCATAGCCGGGTGCGATGTCCGTGGTGAGCGGTCCGAGGGTGTAGAACGGGGCCTCGGCGCAGACTTCCAGCTGCAGGTCCATGTTTTCTTTGATCTTGTGCATCGGGACGTGTCCGGGGCCTTCGACCATGACCTGCACGTCGTATTCCCAGGCGATTTTGGTGAGCTCGCCGAGGGTGCGGAGCTCAGCGAATTGGGCGTCGTCGTTGGCGTCGGCGATGCACCCGGGGCGCAGCCCGTCGCCGAGGGAGAAGGTGACGTCGTAGGCGGCCATCAACTCGCACATGTCCCGGAAGTGGGTGTAGAGGAAGTTCTCCTCGTGGTGGGCGAGGCACCACGCGGCCATGATCGACCCGCCGCGGGAGACGATGCCCGTTTTGCGGTGCGCGGCCAGCGGCACGTAGCGCAGCAGCACCCCGGCGTGCACGGTGATGTAGTCCACGCCCTGCTCGAACTGCTCGATCAGGGTGTCCCGGTAGATGTCCCAGGTGAGGTCCTCGGCTTTGCCGTTGACCTTTTCCAGGGCTTGGTAGATCGGGACGGTGCCGATCGGGACAGCACTGTTGCGGATGATCCATTCCCGGGTGGTGTGGATGTTGCGCCCGGTGGACAGGTCCATGACGGTGTCCGCACCCCAGCGGGTGGACCAGGTCATTTTGTCGACTTCCTCCTCGATGGAGGAGGCGACCGCGCTGTTGCCGATGTTCGCGTTGATCTTGACCAAAAAGTTGCGGCCGATCACCATCGGCTCGGACTCGGGGTGGTTCACGTTCAGCGGCAACACCGCCCTCCCGCGGGCCACCTCATCACGCACATGCTCGCCGGTGCAGCCCTCCCGCAGGGCGATGAACTCCATTTCCGGGGTGATCAACCCACGCCGGGCGTAGGCCAGCTGGGTGACGGTGCGCCCGTCCACCGCGCGGCGGGGTGTGCGAGTGCCACCGAAACGGCTATCCAGGTTGCGGGTGTCGTGGGCTTTCAGACCGTTGTCCACCGGTTGCACCTCGCGCCCGTCATAGGGGGCGGTGTCGGCGCGCTCCGCGATCCAGGCCTCCCGCAACGCCGGGAGCCCGAGGCGGATGTCGGTGCGCAACGCGGTGTCGGTGTAGGGCCCGGAGGTGTCATAGAGCACCACACTGTCCCCGGTGGACAACACCACCTCCCGCATCGGCACTTTCAGGTCTTCGCGGCTGCCCTGCAAATAAGTTTTACGGGAACCGGGAAACGCGGTGCCCTCGGTGGTGGGCTGGTCTTGGATAGCAGTCATCAGCGGGTTCCTCCCTACGCCGGTACGAACCGGGTCAGGTGCGAACGGTCAGCGGCCGATCCTGCCGCCCTCTCAGCTCCGGTACGCGAAGCCCCCGTGGGTCACCGGAACCCTACGCGACCCACCTTCCACGCACGCAAGGCCTGCAGCGCGGGAACGGGGATTCCTCGCCGCTCTCCCGCGGTCAGGGCGTGGTGCGGGCGGTGCCGGACCGCAGTTGCAGTCCGGTACGCAGCAGCTGGGTGCCCAGGGCGGCCCCCACGCCTTCCCCGGCGCGCAGCCGTAGATCCAGCAGCGGTTGCAGGCCCAGGCGTTGCAGGACGGCGGGGTGCGCGGGTTCCCGGCTGCGCTGCCCGGCGACCAGATGCGCGGCGACCGCCGGTTCGGCCTGCACGGCGATCAACGCGGCCACGCTGGTCGCTAATCCGTCCAACATGATGACCGCCCCGGCGTGGGCCGCGCCCCGCACCACCCCGACCAGCAGGGCGAACTCCGGCCCACCCAACACCGCCAACCGCTGCGCCGGTAGCACCCCGTCGTGATGGGCGGCGGGGTTGGCAGTCCACCGGTTCAGGGCAGCCGCCACCACCTCAGTTTTGCGGTCGAGCATGGCGGTGTCCGCCCCGGACCCCAAACCCACCACCTGATCCGCATCGAGTCCGAGCAGGCTCGCAGCCAGGGCTGCCGCCACGGTGGTGTTGCCGATGCCCACCTCACCGAGCGCGACCACACCCGCCGCCCCCAACACCGCCCCGAGGTCCTCACCCTGCTGCAGCAGCTGCTCTGTCACCGTCACCGTCATCGGGTCGTGGTCGCGGAGATTGCCGGTGGCGCTTCCGGTGTCGACGACCCGTACCTGCAGTCCCGCAGCCGTCGCCGCGACGGCACCCAGACAACGACCGGCGCGGGCGGCATCGAGCACGTCCTCGGTGACCGAGGAGGGGAAAGCGCTGACCCCCAGCTCCGTCACCGAGTGGCGGCCGACGGCCAACACCAGCGTCCCTCCCACCAGTTGGGTGTGTCCCAAGCCGATGACCCGGTCCAGGGCGCGGTCGAGGACACCCAACGAGGCCGGTGCGGTGAGCAACTCATCGGCACCATCACGGGCACTGACCACCGCAGCCTGATCCGGTGCCCGCAACCGCGACACCGGCACTGCCGGCCCGACCCCACCGGGCCAGCGGTTGCGGAAGACCACACTGTCCAACGGAACCCGGGTGGACCACCCCGCGCGCTCCAAACCCGGCGCCGGGGGGCGTTCATCAGGCCAACCCACACACAGCCAGCCCAACGTCACCACCCCCTCGGGCAAGCCCAGCAACGCCGCGAGTTCCGCCGGCTGGAATAACGTCACCCACCCCACCCCGAGGCCCTCCGCCCGGGCGGCGAGCCAGAGGTTTTCGATCGCACAGGCACACGACCACACATCGGCGTCGGGGAACGTGGCCCGACCCAGCACCCCGACAGCCGGGGTGCGCCGGTCACAGCACACCACCACCCCCAGCGGGGCTTCGCGGATCCCTTCCAGCTGCAAATCCAACAGCCGCTGACCGGACTCCGGGTCGAGCTGGGCGGCTTGCGCGATGCGTTCGGCATCAGCCATCACCGCCGCCCGCTCCCGCACCGCGGCGTCGTCAACGACCAGAAACCGCCACGGCTGGGAGTGCCCCACCGACGGTGCCGCATGCGCGGCCGCCAACACCCGCTGCAGCACCTGTGCGGGTACCGGGTCGGGGCGGAAGCGGCGTACATCACGGCGCGCCCCGATGGTGTCGTACAACGCGGCCCGCGCAGCCCCCGGAAACCGCCACCCCATCGGGTCCTGCGCGCGCTGCGCCGCCGAGCTCTGATCACCGATCACCGGAACAGGACGAGACCACCGCACCCGCACGACACTAAGCCACCACCACCCACTGCCTCCCCTGACACTGCCACTGCCGGGGGAGCGTCAGGTCCCGTCCTCGAGCGCGGTAGGTCGCCGCAGCAGGTAGCAGTCCATGATCCAACCCTTGCGGTGGCGCAGCTCGCGGCGGGTGCGGGCGATGACGGCGATGACGTCACGGAGCTCGCCGGAGATCAGGACCTCCTCGGGGGTGCCGAGGTAGGCACCCCAGAAAATGGTGAGGTCCTCGTCGATGAATCGTGTGCAGGCCAGGTGCGCGTCGAGCACAACCATGATGTCGGCGGCATCAGGAAGGGGTCCCTCGGACAGTCGCCGACCGGTCGTAATGTGCACGGAGCCGCCGATGCGGTTGAGCACAATCCGGTGCCGGGCAGCCAATGCTTGGGTGCTGCTGATCCCCGGGATCACCTCGTAGTCGATTGCCATGGCGCCGCGGGCGGTGATCGTCTCCATCACCCCGATGGTGCCGTCATAAAAGCCCGGGCCGCCCCAGACGAGGAATCCGCCGCACCCGTCCTCGCCCAGCTCAGTGGTAATGGTGTGCTCCAGTATGTGTGCCCGTTCGTTGCGCCAGTCACCGACAGCAGCCGGGTAGGCGCTGGCCGTGCGGTCCCGGGAGGGGTCGGCGACCTCGACGACCCGGTACCGCGGGTCGCGGATGTGGCGTTCACAGATCCACCGCCGCGCCGCGGTGAGGTCGGCGGTAGCGGGCCCCTTGTCGAGCAGGAAGAACACGTCGACGCTGTTGGGGGCATTGATCGCCTGGATCGTCAGAAAGTCGGGGTCCCCGACACCGATACCAATCACCAGCAGCTTCCGCATACCCGTTCCTCACCGGCTGGGTCGCCGATCGCCCACATGGGCAATGTCGTTGGCCGGGGACCGGCATCGCTACCTACATCGTCCAGGCCGGCGGCGTCGACTACGTCCCATCGTGCGCCCCCGAACCATAAGCATGAACACCCTGCGCTCGTTCCGTTAGTCAGTGTCAGAACGACGTTGCGGTAACGATGGCGGTTTCAAGGGGTCAACGCAGCACCTGCTCGGTTCAGGATGGCGGAGGCCTACGCGACCTGCGCGACACCGAGACTCGGGAGGGTTCAGTGTCGGCGCAGCACTTCACTCCGAGACACCTCGGGAATCGACCGGAACGTCACAGTGTCCGATCGACAGTGACAGATCAATCAAGATGTTGTCGGGTCAGAGCATCGATCCGAGGTCGGACCCCCCCCGATGGTGGGGTAGGCGGCGGTCATGGATTTCAGCTGCCGGGTGGTGAGGTCGAGCTTCATGGCGAGTCCGAGGATGTTGATCAGCTCGGTGTAGTCGGGTCCTAGCAGGTGTGCGCCGACGATCCGGTCGGTGGAGCGGTCGATGAGCACCTTGGCCGCGGCGGTGGTCTCGCCGATGCGGTAGTTGGAGTACCAGCCGCTGGTGTCGCTGTAGCGGACGTCGAGGTCGATGCCCAGCTCGCGGGCGTCGTGTTCGAGCAGGCCGACCCGGGGCGAGCTCGGGGATGGTGAACACCGCGGTCGGGCCCGCTCTGCAGGTGGCATGACCTCCAGCGGTAGCCGGCTGAGCAGCTCGGTCAGGTCCCGCACCCTGGTCAACTCCCACGCGGAACGACTGGCGGCGGGATAGACCTCACAGACCGTGCCCCGGCCCGCCCGGTCCACCGGCATGCGGCGCTCTCGCAACTCTGCCAGCAGCCGGGCCGCGCGCAGGGCCGTTGACCCCCAACATGTTTGTGCTCACCGACAGCGGGGGCCGCCCGAGTCGGCGTTGCATCACGGCGATATCCGTGGCCCGAAGCCTCAGCGACTGAGTCCTGGCACCGAGTGTCCCGTAAGACAGTCCGCAGCGATTCCCGATGACGGGGGGGCGTATCCGGCACAGTGTCGGAGTATTGAGCGACAAAACTGCTTGTGTCTGACATTACTGGTGGGTGTTGATCCGGTTCACCCAAGCAGCGCGCAAGCACCGCGTTGGCCGGGGTTCTGCTCGGTACGTGATGGCCCGGACGACACCTATATACGGGTGTGGTGACCGAGCAGGACAACCCCGCTTGGCGGTACGTGGGTCGGGATGAACGGGAGCGTGAACTGGAGATCGTTGCCGTCGAGCTCGACGACACTCCTGAGGGAGGCGCCGTCCTGCTGGTCATTCACGTCATGCCGACACAGCTTCGCCGAAGGGAGCAAACCTGATGAACGAACGCACCCCGCCCCGGATCACCCGAGAGACTCCGATCGGGCCGGACGTCGACCTGGCCCAGGAGGATCTGCGCCTGGCGGATGGCACCCGGCTCACCCCGAAGATCGTCGAGGACATCGTCGAGCAGGTGCGCCGCGCCACGGGCCGGCCTTCCCTGTCCGGCACGGCTACCTCGCCGCAGATCGCGTTCCGGGTCGCCGCAACCCTGCGTGAGCGCGCCGCTGCCGTCGCCGCCCGCGAGGGCAAGACCATTTCCCAGCTCGCCGCGAGGCCCTGGAGGAACGGATCGCGCACCCGCGGTGATGAGACCGGGCGACAGTGCGAGGGGTGGCCACCGACCACGAGGGGGGGTGTGGCCGGTGGCCGCTGCGACACCAGCCCCGGGGGGGAGGGGTCCGGCGTGCAGGGAGGCGGCCGACAGAGTTGGCCGCGTCCAGCACCGAGACTACTGGTGGCCGGGTGGCTTCGCCCGCGTGCGGTCGCGGCGACCCGGTGGCGAACTGGGGGCCTTCACCGCCCGGACCAAGGCGATGACCCGACGTGTCGGCTCGCCCCGGTTGCAGAACGCGAGTGCGGCGACGAATACGAGCAGCGAGACCAAAACGGCGAGCGTGCCGACGACGAGCCACGGCACCCAGGCCATTCCGGCCGACAACATCACCACACCACCAGCTGCGCGAAGTTTCTTTCTCATGGTTCCTCCTCGCCCCTAGTTATCGGCACGGTGGTCCGCGGAACCCTGGTGCCCTCTACCCCTTGAGTTGCTGGCAGGTCATCCGGTGCAGGGCCGCAGGCGAGGGAACCCGTTAGCGGGGGGTCTTGCGGTACGATCCCGGGTATGAGCACGGGCAGCAAACTCGTCGGCTACGCCCGTTGCAGCACTGACCGCCAGGACCTCACGGCGCAGCGGAATGCCCTCACCGCGCTGGGGGTGGCCGCGGACCGCATCTATGTCGATCACGGATTGACGGGCACTGACCGCAAACGCCCGGGGCTGCGGGAGGCGATGGCGGCGTGCCACGAAGGGTCGACGCTGGTGGTGACGAAACTCGACCGGTTGGCCCGGTCGGTCCGCGACGCCGGGGACATCGCCGACGAACTCACCCGCAAAGAGGTGAAGCTGAGCATTGGTGGGTCGGTGCACGACCCGACCGACCCGGTCGGGAAGCTGTTGTTCAACGCCCTGGCGATGATCGCCGAGTTCGAGGTCGACCTTTCCCGACTGAGGACGAGAGAAGGCATGAAGGTCGCCAAGGCGAAGGGCCGGCTACGCGGCAAGCAACCCAAACTCAGTGCGGCACTGCAGAAGCACCTGGTGCAGCTGTACAACGAGGGTGAGCACACCAGCACGGAGCTGGCGGAGCTGCTGCAGGTAGGCCGCTCCACGGTGTACCGCACCCTCGCCCGAGCCAAAGCGCAGGCCATCGCCGCAGCAGGGGAGGCGTAGTCATGACCGGATCGCGGTGGAGCGCGGGGGGTTCATGGCCGTGCCAGAGCAGATCGGGAATAGTGAGACCGGCAGGCATGCAGGTGACGCACCGGGGTGGCTGTGCCGGGCAGGGTGGGTCCCGCCGCTCGGGTGCCGAGGGTGCGTCTAGGGGTTTGCGGTGGCACGAGGTAGCAGGGGCGATGCCGAGCAGCCCGATCTGTTCAGTTTCCTCGAGGAGGGGTCAGCTGATGAACGAGGCGATACAGCAGATCGTGGAGCGGGTGTGGGTGAACCAGATCGGGGTTCCCCCGGAGTGGAGCGATCAGGAAGCGGCGGAGTTCTTCCAGACGGAAGCCGACCGGCTCTCGGAGATGATCGGGCAGTTGCAGATCGAGACGCAGCACGCGGTGATCCGGGAGTGGCGGGCGGCGCATCAGGGGGCGGAGCCGGACTACCTGACGCAGGTGGGGTTGATCAACACCGCGCGGGCGCAGGCGGAGGAGATCGTGCTGAGCCAGGAGCTGTACGAGCAGATCCCGGAGGAGGACCTGACGGCGCAGGAGCAAGCGGCCCAGGAGGAGTGGGAAGCCGAGGTACGGGAGAGGGAGAGCCAGTTTCAGCTCCCGCAGGGCGAGGACCCGGAGTCGGTGCGGCGACGGAGCGACCCGGAGCGGTGGCGGGGCTTGTGGCGGACGGAGCCAACGGAGGAGGTCGAGGAGATCGTGAAGGCGGTGTGGCCGGAGAACAACGCCGCCTTCCGGGTGTGGATGGCTCTGCTGTGGCAGAGCCGGATCGAGGACGGCAAACCGGTCCCGGCGGCGACGCCGCCACCCAAGACGCAGCTGCGGACACGACGGGCCAGCAAGGACGCCCGGGAGGAAATGGAGCAGCTGGTCCTGGGACAACTCCAAAAGTGGGGGACACCCGCCCGGTAAGACGCCGCGGCCGCCGGGTGGCGGTACCGGCGCAACCGTCCCTGTTCGATGAGCCCTTCGACGCCCCGACCGATCCGGCCACGATTGATCCGGGCGGCACAGCACTGCCCGCGACCAGCAGGGCCCAGGACCGCGCCACCGGCGTGGCGGCAACCGCACCGATACCCGAGCGCTCTAGGACACCAGCAGAACCAGCGGCGCCCCAGGCGGCGGAGGCTGTCCGGCAGGTGGTGGCCACCGATTACCGGCCGGGCACCACGATCCACGTCCCCTCGGGGGCGAAGGCCCGGGCGCGGGCGAATCTCGCCGCGCTCACCCTGGTGCGCCAGCTCGACGGCGAGGACCGCCCGGCCACACCCGAGGAGCAGGAGACCCTGGCGGGGTGGTCGGGGTGGGGTGCGGTCCCGCAGATCTTCGACGGGCGGGAGGAGTGGACTACGGAGAACGCGCAGCTGCGCGGGTTGCTGAGCCAGCAGGAGTACCGCCGGGCGGAGGCCAACACCCTCAACGCGCACTACACGGACCCGGAGATCGCCGTGGCACTGTGGGACGCCCTGCGGGACGCGGGCTTCGCGGGTGGGCGGGTGTTGGAGCCGGGCTGCGGGGCGGGCACGTTCATCGGCCTGGCCCCACCGGAGGCGACGATGGTCGGGGTGGAGATCGACCCGATCACCGCGACCATCAGCTCTTACCTGTATCCCTCGGCTCAGGTCCGCAACGAGGGCTTTGAGCGCACCCGGGTCCCGGAGAACAGTTTCACCGCCACCATCGGCAACGTCCCCTTCGGTGGCTTCGCGGTGCACGACCCGGCGCACAACCCGGCCGGACACAACATTCACAACCACTTCATCCTGAAAAGCTTGGCGTTGACCGCACCCGGTGGGTACGTCGCCACCATCAGCTCCCACTTCACGATGGACAGCGCCAACCAGCGGGCGCGCCGGGACATGGCCCAGGCCGCGGACCTGGTGGGCGCGGTGCGCCTGCCGACGAAGGCGTTCGGCCGGGTCGCCGGCACCGATGCCGTCACCGACATCCTGATCCTGCGCAAACGCGAGGAAGGCCGGGAACCGGCGACCGGGCAGGACTGGATCGACACCCGGCCGGTTCCGGCCACCGACAAAGACGGTGGCTACACCGAGATCGACGTCAACGCCTACTTCGCTGCCCACCCGGAGAACATCCTCGGGGCGCTGCACGTCGGGCACGGCATGTACAACGCGGAAACCCTGGAGGTCCGCAGCAGCGGTGACGCGCCGCTGGGCCAGGCGGTCCGGGAGCGGCTCGCGGTGATTACCCGCGACGCCACGGAACGCGGGTTGGCGCTGACCGCCACCCCGGAGTCCACGACCACCCTGGACGCGGGCACGTTCGACGAGGGGCTGCTCACCGCAGCCGAAGGCAGGCAGAACACCGCCCTGGCCACGCTGCGCTATGACGCCGAGCACGACGGCCTGCAACGCTTCGACGGCACCCGGTGGGTGGATCACCCGGCGCGGGCGGGCAAGGTCGCCGAAACCCGACAGATGCTGCACCTGCGCGATGTCAGCGGCGCCCTGATCCGGGCACAACTGGACGGCCTGCCCACCGTTGATCGGGACCAGCTGCGGGGTGAGCTGAACCGTTCCTATGACACCTACGTCGCCCGGCACGGGCCGATCAACCGGTTCACCTGGACCAACCCGGCGGAGATCACCCAGGCCAAGCACGACCAGCGGATGGGCAAAGCCGAAGAGAAGTGGCGCACGAGCAACGCCGAGGACGGGGTGCCCTACGCCGGTGAGGTTCCGGTGGAGACCCGGCAGGGGTGGGAGGAGAAGGCGTGGGAACCGACCACGCCGAGCAAGCGGTCCCCGCACCTGGACGGCGGTATCCGCAACGACCCCACCTTCGCCACGGTGGCGGCCCTGGAGGTCTTCGACGAGGACACCCAAACCGCGGCCAAAGCACCGATCTTCTCCACCGACGTGGTGGGTCCGCGCCCGGTGCGGACGGCGGCGGAGACGGTGGAAGCGGCGTTGGCGATCAGCCTGGATGAGACCCGCACCGTGGACGTGGACCGCATCGCCGCACTGCTGGACATCGACACCGAGCAGGCGCGGGAGGCGTTGGTCGGGCGGGTCTATCCCGACACCGCGGACCCCACCCTGCTCATCCCCGCCGCGGAGTACCTGTCGGGCAACGTCCGCACCAAGCTGGCGCAGGCCCAGGCCGCCGCCGCGGCCGACCCGGCCTACGCCACCAACGTGGACGCCTTAGGCCAGGTGCAGCCCCGCACGATCGAGGCCGCGGAAATCCATCAACGCCCCGGTGTTCCCTGGATACCGGTCAGCGACTACCAACAGTTCGTCACCGAGGTGCTCGGTGCCCGCACCGTGGAGGTGGACTACACGCTGGGACAGTGGAGCATCGACGTCCCGAAATACCAGCGCGGCACCCCGTTGATGACCGACACCTACGGCACCACCCACAAGGACGCCGTGGAGCTGCTGGAGTCGTTGTGCAACGCCACCACCATCCAGGTCAACCGGCCCAAGGCGGAAATCGAGCGCACCGGCGGTCCCGCGCTGGACACGAACGGCACCTTCGCCGCCCAAGCCCAGGCCCGCAAGATCACCGACAAGTTCGGGGAGTGGCTGTGGTCGGATGAGGCGCGCAGCGAACGGTTGGTCGCCGTCTACAACGAACGCTTCAACTCGCTGCGCCCCAGAACCTATGACGGCGCGGAGATGGAACTACCCGGGTTGGGGCAGACGTTCGTCCCGCACCCCTACCAGCGGGACGCCGCCGCCCGAATCGTCGCCGAGCCCACCGTGCTGCTCGATCACGTGGTCGGGGCCGGGAAGACGGGCACGATGCTGATGGGGGCGATGGAACTCAAGCGCCTTGGGTTGGTGTCCCAACCGTGGATGGTGGTGCCCAACCACATCATCGAACAGGTGGGGCGGGAGGCGAAGCAGTGGTACCCCGCGGCCAACGTCCTCGTCGGTACCACCGGCACCGACGCCGAAGCCCGCCGCCGCCTGGTCGCGCAGACCGCGACCAGTGACTGGGATCTGGTGCTCGTCCCCAAGTCGGTGTTCACCGGCATCACGGTGTCCCCGGAGCGCCAGGCCGCGCACCTGGAAGCCGCCACCACCGCCCTGCGCGCCGCCGCCGATTCCAGTACCGGCACCTCGTTCAAGCGGATGCAGCAGGCGATACTGGACCAAGAGGGGCGCATCGCGAAGCTCACCGAGGCGGGCCGCAAAGACACCGGCCTGAATTTTGAGGAGTCAGGTTGTGACTATCTGCTGATCGACGAGGCGCACTACTTTAAAAATAAACTAAGGCCGTCTGGGGTGGCGGAACTGGCGTGCACTCCCGGCGCGCAGCAGGCCGAGGACCTGGTGATGAAGCTCGCGGTGCTGCGCGATCAGCGCCGCGACCGCGACCTCGCCGAGGGGCGCTGGCCGGGCCCGGAGCGGGTGGCGACGTTCTCCACCGGGACCCCGGTGGCGAACTCGTTGGGGGAGATGTGGGTGATGCAGTCCTACCTGCGCCCGGACCTGTTGGAAGCCGCGGGGGTCGGCGGGATCGATGCGTGGGGGGCGGTGTTCACCGGCACCACGACGACGGTGGAGATGAACGCCACCGGCAGCAAGCTTCGCCCGGTGACCCGGGTGGGGGAGTTCGTGAACGTGCCGGAGTTGGTGACGATGAGCTCGGTGTACACCGACGCGGTAACCCGCGAGCAGGTGTCCCACAGCGGGCGCATTCCCGAGTTGGAGACCGGGGCGCGGCAGGTGATCAGCAAGCAGGCCTCGCAGGAGGTCCGGGACTTCATCACCGACCTGGCGTGGCGGGGAGCGAACTTCGACCCCAAGCGCCCCGACTTCGACAACTCGTTGAAGGTGTCCAACGACGGGCGCAACGTGTCGATGGACGAACGGATGGCCAACCTCGATGAACCCCTCGACGGGGGCCGGGTGGACCTGGT
>JAABUI010000341.1_pt1 | contig 41882 bp, 47 predicted proteins | sample 5559111 | NCBI WGS metagenome assembly JAABUI01 (sample SAMN10711870, study PRJNA513365) | rock metagenome | isolation source: Antarctica rocks | place: Antarctica: Victoria Land, Buttleship Promontory | reverse complement strand
TAGCTTATGTTCTCCTGAGTCATATAGATAGCCGGCTCTTCCCTTCTAGATACTTTCCTTCCTTAGCATTTATATACTCGTTACATTACACCCATATGACTCGCTCTATGCTGGCCCCTAACAAGACTGATCATCAAGTCAAGTTTTCATATTTACATTTTGATTCAACTTGAGTACTCAAGTTGAATCTTCTGACTCGACTTGAATATTCAGATTGAATCTTATGACTTGACTCGATCTTGATCTTGAGTTGAGTCAGAATTTGCTGACTCAATTTGACTCATCAAGCAATTGAATATGATGTCAAGAGAGTTAAATATAGAAATTTTTCCGGTTTTTCGTCTTTGCATTATCTTTTTGATAGAAAGTCATAAAGAGAAACATGAAGAAAAACATGAAAAGAAACATGAAGAAAAACATGAAGAAAAACATAAAGAGAAACATAAAGAGAAACATAAAGAGAAACATGAAGATTGTTTGATAAAGAGCTTTGATAGAGAACTATGATAGAAAGTTATGATAAAAAGTCATGATAGAAAGTCATAATAAAAAGTCATAATAGAATATCTATCTATTTATCTTCATGTCTTGACGAATCGAGTTGAAAATTTCAAATCAATACTCAATTTCAATTCTCTGATTCAACTTAAATACTTAAGTTAAACATCTTGATTTGACTTAAATACTTAAGTCAAGAATTTTGACTTGAATCAAGTCTTAATGAGTCGAGAACTCAACTTAATCTCAATGTATCATGATGTCAGATCATCAACTTAATTTAGAACATAAATCATCAATGTTTTAAATAATCTCGATTCATTGAATCTGTTTTGCAGTTCAATGAATCAAGTCATCAATTTAGTTATTGTCATCTTAATCTAGTTTCAGCAATTCTGTTTCAATTATCTCAGTCATATGCGCGAATCTTTGCAATCTTAAGTTATAAAACTACTGTCTAGTCTTGATTCTGCTCGATTCATGTATATAAAAGTCGAGCTTTTGTTCTTTTCTTTCACTCTTTGTCTTTCATCTTATACATTATCTGATGTATTGTCTTGTATCTAGATTCTATCAAAGTAATAATAATATAAGTCTTTTATATTAATAGTATTTTTAGTCTAGTTCAGTCTTTGACATTATGAAAGATCTACACTTTCTGCAACGTTTTCATACATTGAAATCTCGTCTAGTTACTCTTTTGCTCAAATGAAGTCATCTCACAATTTCTCAATCAATGATAAGCGTGCTGTTAAACAGTTCACTCAAAGTGTGATCGAAAATTCAATTGAGATTTTTCGCGTAATACGAAAGCTTTAAAATCAAGTTCAACAACATGATGTTATCATCTCATTCTCATTCATTGTTTTCAATTCTTCAGTTTATATAAAGTTGAATTCTCAGTTTCTTGTGATGATAGCTCAGATCATCACACAAATCTTGAACAATCAATCTTTTCTTATCATTCACTTCTCTGCAAACTCTGTTGCTGTCTTCATTGCTTCTAGATTCAAAAAGCTTCTTGACATATTTGAATATGAGAAAGACAAAGATTGATTGAATGCATGAAAGCAGAGTCTGATACAACGTATGAACGTGAATGATGATCATTATCTCTCTCATTGAGTCAAGATCATCTATGTCGAGTCACGACTCATCATAGATTAGAAGATTCACAATTTAATGAGTCAATATCGAGTCAATGATCTTTGTATCATTTTCATCTTTGCAGATTAATGACATAAGTTGCATCATTGCTGTGACAATTCTTTTGAGACAGAAGATGCTCATCTATATTTTCGCAAAATTCTGAAGCAAGACATGAATAGCTTTGTTGACTACTACAATCTTTTTTATCAAAAGAAAGAATGTTCTTTAATGAAAGATTTCTCATTGATTGATTGTTTGAAGCGTAATGTCAATTATTTCACTCAAGTCATCATTATTTTCTGACATTCTCGATGAAATTCAATCTTTCATCTTTCATCAATGAATTCAAGCATTCTTTGACATCGATGAAGAGCTTCAGCAGCTTAAGCATCGTCAATCTCACTTCATCTTCATCATTGTTTTATTCATCAAAGTCAAGAACATCTCTGCATTGACTAGTAACTCTTTAAGTTCAAAAATCATCACTTTTGTGACTGTTATTTTGACAGTATCTTTATTTCTTTCTTTCTCATTTCTTGATGAATTAATGAATTTAAACTTCATCATTATCATCATTCAAGATAAGACTTTGATCATTTTTGAGATCAAGAAAATTTGCAACAAGTGAAAGCTGTACTATTACTGCAAGTTGCAACATTCAAGCAAAATTGTTAAAGAATACTCAAACAAGAAACTTTTCACTTTGCATATCATGAACATTTACAACAGTGATGTTATCAATATAGATGAAGAAATCTCGTTGTTCATAAGAAAAGTTTAGTCTTTGAGCTAAGTTACGCTCAGAAATCTGTATACATATCATCTTGTTTACTAGTCTCAATCTTTTCATTCTTACTTCAATCATATAGAAAGTTTTCTGTTAAATCTGTCTTAAAACTCTTTGAATTCAATTTGATATTCAAAGATAGTCACATGATAGTATTCTGTATTCTACGTCAAGCTCAATCTAGAGTTCTCACTCTCGCTCTGATTGATAGTGAAGTCTTTGCTTATATTTTTATGAATAAATTCTTTGCACAACAACATCATCTTCTCTTGCATTAATTAATTCACTCTCGCAGACTTCAAGAATTTGATGATCAAGTCGCTTTAATCGATGATATTACTTATGTCATCGAAATCACAATGATTCTTGATGAACACATCAAAAGACTATTCTTCTATGTCATTGAATTAAGTCAGTATTTCATCGTTATAAGTTTATTATGACTTCATCATCACGTCATTGATGTCAATTTTGAACACAATATTCTCATCTTGTCTTTCTTCTTCTGTCTTAATCATTGTTGCTCATTTCTCGTCAAGATCTATGATTTTAATCAACAAGAAGAAAATTTCTCGTTCAAAGTTAACAAAGTAGCTTTCTCTTAATCTTGTTCTCAATTCACTTACAAGAAGTAACTCAGTTCATGAATCATTCACAAGAAGCAATTCAGTCTACAGATTGTTCACAAGAAGTAATTCAGCACTCAATTCGCTTGTAAGAAGTAATTTAGTCTCTCATTCGCTTAAAAGAAGCAACTCAGTTTTCAGTTTACTTGCAAGAAGCAATCTAGTTTCTCATTCACTTGAAAGAAGTAACTCAGTTTTCAGTTCGCTTACAAGAAGCAATTCAGTTCTCAATTCACTTGCAAGAAGTAACTCAGTTTCTCATCTGCTCACAAGAAGTAATATAATCTCTCGTTCACTTATGAAAAGTCAACTAATACTCAGCTCGTTCAGAAGAAACAAATCTCATTCAATCTTGTTTCTCGTCTGAAACAAGAAGCTTCTAGTTGTATTCTTCAAGTCATTCAAAAAGAATACTTATCAAAAATCAAGTGTCAAAATTCTTTTTTCTTTAGAACTTCTGTTGTTCTTCAAGCAGATCAATTCAATTGACCTTTTATACAACTTGACATAGTTAAGTTGAAAGCTTGAAGCTTTGATCATGCTGCTTGTGTCAAAGACATTGAAGTGTTTAGCGTCATTCTAAAGAAAATTGATGTCTTCTTGAATCTTAAGTCAATCTCGTCTTCTAGTTCAGACTCTGATGAGTCAAAATCGCATCATATGACTTTGACTGTTCATTTAAAGAACAGTTCAACTCTTGCTCAATTCTCATCTCATTCTCAAAACAGTACGTATGATAAGAATCATCATTTGAATCTTCATCAAATAAAAAAGAAATTTCGTTTGACTGCATTCACGACACAAGAAGATCTTGAAGTCTATCAATAAAGTAAGAACGTCGATTTAATCACAATTTTATCATTTAAATATTTTAAGTTTCTAGACATCTTTTTTAAGAAGAACATCGATATCTTGTCTTTGCATCAAGCTCATGATCATGTCATACATCTTAAAGAAGATGCTCAATTCTCAGTCTTCGCTTTATACAACATGAGTCGTGATAAAATTCTAGAACTTCGTCGTTATCTGAATGAGAATCTGAGCAAAGATTTCATTCAAGTCAGTCACTCTCAAATGATCATCTTTGTTCTCTTCGTTAAGAAACTTGAAGAAGAACTTCACTTCTGCGTGAACTATTGATGTTTGAACGCTATCACAGTCAAGAATTGATATTCTCTGTCTTTGATCTCAGAAATGCTGAATCATCTAAGCTGAGCTAAAATCTTTATCAAGCTGAATATTATTTCTGCATTCAATCGACTTCAAATCAAAGAAGAAGATGAAGTTCTTATCATTTTTCGCACTCGATTTGAATTATTCAAGTATCTAGTCATGCTTTTCAATTTATGTAATGAGTCTGTCTCATTTCAGAAGTATATTAACAATACTCTTTGCAAACATCTAAATAAGTTCTATACAGCTTATCTGAATGACATCTTGATTTATTTCGACAATGAACTCGAGCATGAAATTCATGTCAAGCTCATTCTGCAAAAGCTGCGAGAAGCAGATCTTCAGATGAATATAATCAAATGCAAGTTTCACATCACTCAAGTCTTGTATCTAGAATTGATAATCATCATCGAAGAAATCAAGATGAATTCTTCTAAGATAAACATCATTGTCAACTGATTTATCTTGATCAATGTTAAAGACATTCAAAGTTTTCTAGATTTCGCGAACTTCTATAAAAGATTCATTTATGACTATAGTAGAATAGCTATTTCGCTCACTCATTTCATCAGAAAAGATGTACTCTTTGTCTGATCTTAAAAATGTCAGATTGCATTCAACATTCTTAAGAAAGTCTTCCCTTTTAAGATTATTCTTCATCATTATAATTCAGATCACAAGATTGTGATAGAAATTAATGCTTTGAACTATGTGTTCAAAAACATTTTCTTTCAGTACAATGAGAATGAGATTCTTCATTCAATTGCTTACTTTTCGAAGAAGCATAACTCAGTTAAGTGTAATTACAAGATCTACGATAAAGAACTTATGATCATTGTTTGCGCTTTCAGAAAATGATGATCAGAGCTTGAAAACTTTATTTATTCTGTTGAGATGATCACGAATCACAAAAATCTTGAGTATTTCATGTCAATTAAGCAGTTGAGTCATCATCAAGCTCATTGAAGTGAGTTTCTGTCTAGATTTAACTATCACATCACTTATCATCTCGACAAGATCAATGATAAGTTGAATGCTTTAACACGTTGCTCAGAAGATCTTTTTAAAGAGAAGAATACATTCAATTCTTGATATTAATATCAACATCAGACAATTCTGAAAACTTATGTTTTAAATCTTAATATTGTTGAGAATCTTGCTCTTGACATCTTCAACATCAAAGTCATGAAGCTTCAGTCACAAATCATTGCTTTAAATTCAGTTCAGTTACATCTGTTTTTAATTATCTCAGCACTTTTGCAAATTTTAGCTCTCATGAATCTAGAAATCGAAGAATTCGACGTTGAAAATATTAAGTCTCAGCTAAATCAAGACACTCTGAATCTTGATGAAGATTCTGCTGACACTCTCACTCAGACATTGTGAAAGTAAGTTGAAATCAATGACAAATTCACAGTTCAGATAATTGAAGCACTTTGCAATGAAGCACAACATCACAACAAGATTTCTTTAGTTAAGTGTGAAGAACATGAGAATCATCTGTACTTTCAAGAAAGAAAGTACGTGTTCAACTCAGATAAACTATGTCTTCGTATCATTCAGCTCGCTCATGATAATGTCATCAATGATCATTCAGAAAGAGCAAAAAGTTATGAACTGATCAGTTGAATTTATTGATGATCAAACATTTATAAGTATGTTCAATGCTTCGTATGAAACTGTCACGTGTGCACACATTTCAAGCTCTTTAGACAATGAACTTAAGAATGATTGTGTTTTCTTTCAATTCTTGAACGTCGTTGATGTGATGTCTTCATGAACTATGTAGATTCTTTATTGCTCAGTATCTTTATGAGTATCACATATAAATATGTTTTAGTCTTTGTTGATCATTTTATCAAAATGAAACATTTAATTCTCATCACTTTTATGAAAGTTGATGAAGTTATCAACTACTTTTATGCTCATGTTTGAAAACATCATGATTTACTCAAGTTCTTTGTGTCTGATTGAAACATACAATTCATCTTTCATGTCTGAAAGCATATGTGTAAAATGCTGAAGATAGACATTAAGTTATCAACGACGTATCACTCTGAAATCGATAATCAAATTGAGAAAGTCAATGCTGTCATGAAGCATTATTTTCAAGTCTTCATCAACTACATGCAGAATGACTGAGCTAAGTGACTTTCTGAAGTTGAATTTATCGTCAATAATGCATCATCATTAATCACTTTAACATCACTCTTCTTGATCAATTCAAGTCAAAACTCACGTTTAAACTTCAAGTTTTTGAATCTCTGCTTGAGAATCTTACGTCTCAAGCTTGAAACAAGTTAATCAATGTTGAAAAGTTCATCAAGAAGATGAAGAAACTAACTGAGCATCTACGTGATGAGATGCTTATAGCTCAAATCATCTACGAATTCAATGTCAATCTCTTTCATCATTCTTGTTCTAAATACTTCGTCGAAGATGAAGTCTGACTGAATGCTTGCAATCTCAGCATCGCTCATCTTGCTGTCAAGTTAAATGATCATAATGTTGATTTCTTCAAGATCAAGCATATCTTCAAGAATAATTTTCTGATCATTGAGTTAGATTTTTCAGCATTCATGAAGATTCATTCAATCTTTCATGTCACTCTTCTGAATCATATCACAAGTGACTTTCTTTTGAATCAACTTCAGAAATCTTAAGAACTTGTTATCATTAAGAATGACGAAAGATTCTGATATGTAAACAGCATATTAAACTTCAAGCATAATAAATGCTATAATTCATCTTTGCTCAAGTATTACATTAATTGAGAAGATCACTTTTCTACTTGAAAGTCTTTTCATCTTCTGAATAATTGTGAGCAAGCGCTTAATGAATATCATCTCGTCAACTCTGTCATCGAAGAATCACATGTACTGTCATGTGTGATATCTCAATGTCAATGTCAAGAACTTTAAATTCAATCTTCATCATTTCAACTCAGCTCAGATCTGACTCAGATATCTTGTTTAAATCTGATTCAAATGTGACTCAAATGTATTCTAGTTTCATTTGTGCATCATCACATTAAACTGCATTTCATCTCTTTTTTACTCAGATTTGACTCAGATCTTGTTTAGATCTGACTCAGACATCTTGTTTAAATTTGACTTAGATGTAATTCAAATGTATTTCAATTTCTGTGCATCATCACGTTAAAATGCGTCTCATTTCGTCTTGCTTTTCAGACATCTTGCTCAGATTTGACTCAAATGTGACTCAAATTTATTTTAGTCTCATCTGTGCTTCATCAGATTAAAATGCATTCATATCAATTCTTGTTTTGTTTTAATCTTCATCTTTAATTCTTTCTCATTTCATCTTGTTTCTTTTTAACATTTTGCAGAAGCTCAGTTTTGAAGAAAAGAGTTACTGTCATGATGTCAGATTATTAACTCAATTTAAAACATAAATTGTCAATGTTTTAAATAATCTTGATTCATTGAATCTGTTTTGCAATTCAATGAATCAAGTCATTAATTTAGTCATCATTATTTTAATTTAGTCTCAGTAATTCTGTTTCAATTATTTCAATCATGTGCATGAATCTTTGCAATCTTAAGTCATAAAACTACTGTCTAGTCTTGATTCTGCTCGATTCATGTATATAAAAGTCGAGCTTTTGTTCTTTTCTTTCACTCTTTGTCTTTCATCTTATACATTATTTGATGTATTGTCTTGTATTTAAATTCTATCAAAGTAATAATAATATCAGTCTTTTATATTGTTAGTATTTCTAGTCTAGCTCAGTCTTTGACATAATAACTCAACTTGACGTGATCAGTCTAGTTGTATATCAGAACTCAGATCTATGAAAGTCAAAGCTCTTCAAAGAATAAAGAACAGACATGAGAATTATTCTTTGACGTTATCATCAATCTTTCAGATGAGAATCTGAGTCTATGAGAATTTCTATCATTGATTCTCAGAGTCTCTGAGTCTATCAAGAATTTAAGTCACATACAATTTTTGATGTTTCATCAATGATAAGAGTTTAAATTACATACAATCTTCAAGAAATCTTGCATGAGTTGCATGTAATCTCGCTTATCTTATCAATGATGCTTGAGCTTAGTCTTCTGAGTATATAGAGAAAAGTTTGCTTCTGTATTTTGTAGTTTAGTGTTAACTTTCTATACAAATAAATATTACTAAGCTAGTATCAAACTTGATCATATTATTTATGCGCATATTCTCTAGTGTGACTGTGCATTTCTCAAGCTACTCACAGTTTTAACACTTTACTCTATTGCAGAGACAGTAGTTCATACGATCAAAAAAAAAATTTCGTTGACTTGAACAGCAATTCTTCGAATATGACACTCAATCTTCGTAATGAATCTCAATTTCTTCTCATTCTTAAGACTTCTGCATCTCTGACTCAAGCAATCATTATCACTGACGTCGTAAATGTATTCTTTGAGCATCATGATCAAGATACAACTTCTCTTGATGTCATGATCTCATCTTTCAAAAGTAATATTTGCATGTCTTTCAAGAGCGTTATCTCATTTACTTTTATCATCTTCACTTTGCTTGCATTCACTTTGCTTGATCAAATTTCTTGCAACAATAGAGAGAAGTTTCAATTGAACTTAATGAAAAGTCTTGTGCAACGTTAAGCAATCATCATCAACATCATGATTTCATCAATTTGATCATTTTCTGATTTTGCAAGCGTTAGTTTGAAGAATCTATTAAAGACTTGTTATCATGCAACATTGAATGAAAACATCAGAAGTATTCACGTCGATGTAGAAAGAAAAGAGAGACAATGCATGTTGCTTCAGACAAGAATGAAAGTTGTTAAACATGAATTTTCGTTCATCATTCTTGATGAAATTCAAAGCATTATCGACGATGTAAAGATCTTGCAAAGACAACAAGATTATTTGAAGATGTGCATTTAACACAAGACGTTATTCATTGAAAACATCATTCTCTTAAAAGATCTGAATCAAACATCTTGCACATCAAACTCTGATTACTTTTTAACATGATGAAGTCGTGCATCTGATTATCTTGAATCGAAGTTTTGCAAAAGAATCATCACTAAAGTCATAAAGAATTCTTTCATTAATGATGATTCTTCTAAGAAGAGAGCAATCATCTTTAAGATCACTTCTTTGAATAAGTTCTTAAAAGAGAAGAAGTTTGAATTCATCATCAACAAGAATTTGAAGTTGTTTCTCAGAAAACTAAAGTTGAATTTCATCAAGATAAACTACATCAAAGACGACAACAAGCTTGATTATGTCACGAAATATGTAAAGATCACGACGATGCACTATCTTCAACAGATCGAGAAGACTGTTGAGAAGAAAGATCATAAAATCACATGAACGAAGTTTCTTGAGACTCTTCAGCAATGCTTGCTTGACGCGAAGTCACTTCAGAATCGAGCAAACAATCTATGAAATATCATTATAAAAAGAAGTGATCAAACATGTGTATCATTCTTTCTGAAACTCAACAAGACACATTTTCAAAATCATGTTGAGATCATGAAATCTGAGAAAGTGCTATTGTTCAAATTTCTGAGTAAGCTACTTCTTTTAAACAAGATCAAGTTAATCATATTAACTTTCGCTCAACGAAGCAAGATGTTCTGTCAAGAATTGACAAAGTACATTGACATGCAGCATGCTTTGAACTATGCTCAGCAGAATTGACAGTTGAAAACAAACTCATTTCTTGAAAATTAATCATACAAGAAGAGTTTGCAAAGTTTTTTGCAAAGAATTAATAGTCAAGAAAAAGAAGAATACTTTAATGATCAACAAGAGTAATGAAAATCAGAACTGAGAGAAACACTCTTTTGAAAGAAAAAATATTGCAAAGTCAGTGAAGAGACGTGCATCAGATGCAAATTTAAAGATCACGCAGAATTGAATTGTTCAAACTCATGATTCATCTTTTCAGAAGTTTTCTTCTCAAAAGCTTCTTCTGCTTCTAACAACATTCTCATTGTCAATGTCTTGAAAAAAGATTTAACTCAATAAATTTCTCTCATTTATCAATCACTCAAGAAAAGAAAGCAACTGAAGAGTATGAAATTCAATGAGTCAACTCAATCAGTCAACTGCTCGTTGAACTGAACGCGTTGACAATGTCAAAGAACTCGAACTCAGTCACAACATCATTCATTCTTATAGTCAAGATTAAGTCAAAACATCTTGATCTTCTTGAAACTTGAATCATGATGAACATTGAGTGTATGCTAAACGTGATTCATCACAATCTCATGAAATGTTTAAATAAGATCAAGAATATTCATTCTTGAAAGTTCGTGAAAATTTTCTTCAATGATAATTCAATGCAACTACACAAAACAATACTGCTTGATTTGAACATTCAGAACTTCAATGAAAGCAATCTATGCATCTTGAAAATCTTTATCATTGTTGAATACATTTCAGAGAATTTCATGTTAAATCTTTTATTCTTTGAGAAGCACAATTTCATTCATGAGTTTGCTCATCAACACTTACGCTGAAGAATCTTGTGTACTCAGAATAAAAGAAATAGACTATCTCATTGAAAAACAGTTTCAAAATCATTTTACATGATGTTCAATGAAGCAAAACTTGCGTCAAGTCTTTTTGCATGCAATATTCATCAGTCTAGCTTCGTGAAAAAAGTCATTCTCAAGTTTTTTCATTGATGTAATCATCAGAGAGAACGAGAAGTCTCAAGCGCTCAATTGACTCAGAATCTCAAGCAACAGAGCATCATAATACACATTCAATTGCTTCTAAATGCTCTGTACGACTTTTTAAATTTCTCAGTGACAGAAGAAAACTTTCAACTCACACAGATTGAAAATATGATAATTGATCAACTCTTAAATGTTTTAAAGAATTTATGAATTTCGCGAATTTCTTCACTCAAAAAGTCAAAGTTCTTTCGACTCATGAGTTTCACGATCATGCTATTTGCATCAAGAAGAGTCGTATTGCTCTTTGAGACTTTTTGTACAATCTTTTCGCAGTTGAACTCATTGCACAAAAAGCATATATTGAGAAACAGCTTCAAGCAAACATGATACAATACTTTATCTTTTCAGTCGAGATGTTCATGCTCTTTACATCTAAAAAAGATGAAACGCTGCAATTGTGCGTTAATTATCAAAAGCTCAATGCAATCATTCTCAAGAATAGATGTCTTCTTTCATTGATTAATGAAGCTCTTGATCATCTTGCAGATGTCAAGTGATTTATCAAGCTTGACATCAAGAACGCGTTCAACAAACTTTGCATATGAGAAGAAGATGAATGAAAGATGACATTTCATACGAGATTTAACTTATACAAGTATCTCGTGATGCTCTTTGATCTTATCAATGCATCGACTTTCTTTCAGATCTATATGAATCAGACTCTGTTCAAATTTCTTGACATCATTTATCTCATTTATCTGAATGACATTCTGATATTCAACAAAATTCGCAAGAAACATGTTCATCATGTACAACAAATTCTTGACAAACTGCAGATTTTAAAGCTCTACATCAAGCTCTTCAAATGCAAATTCTTCAAGAAAGAGCTATTCTTTCTAAAATATAAAGTAGAAAAAAGAGAAATTTCAATGAAGAAGAATTGAGTGCAAATCATTCAAGATTGATCACAATAGAGAATAATGAAAAAGATTCAAATGTTTCTCAACTTTGTCAACTTTTATTGTTGATTCATAAAGAATTATTCAAGAATAGCATCATTCTTGATTGATAATCTCAAAATGAATCTCTTTTTTAATACAAAGAAAAGATGAATTCTTAAAGAATAAATGAAGTGAATTGAATTCATCAACAGTGCTCAAAATGCTTTTCAGAAGCTGAAAGTCATCTTTGCTCAAAATGTTGTTCTTCAGCACTTCAATTTTGTGAAAGTCATAAGATTGAAGATGAACATCTTTGAATTTACAAAGAAAGTGATAATATCTCAACAAACAGATATCACACTCGAAAATTTACATTGACACTCAGTAATCATCTGATCAAGAAAGTGACAATCGATTGAATGAAACTATGATGCACATGATCAGAAAATGCTGACAATTGTCGAAAGCATGAATCATTAAAGACATTATTTAAAAGAAACTTGACATGAAATAAAGATAATCAACGATCATGCAAATCTTCAACACTTCATGACAACAATCAAGCTTTTTTGCAGACATATGAAGTGAGTCAATAAACTTACTGTGTACAACTTCAAGATCTTTTATCAAAAAAGAGTGAGCAACTTTGTTGATGACTTGTCAAGAAAACTCAACTATGAGAAAGATATTGACGCAGATGAGAAAAAGTTCACTCATGATCTAACATACATGAGAAAACTCTTAAAGAATTTCTTGAGTCAGTCAGCATCAACACTCGTCATCTTCACTTGACAGTTCAAGACTCTGAGCATCAAGAATCATGAAAAGATAATTATCAGATTATTCGAAAAGATCATTAACTTATCAGCATTCGCGAAAAGAATCAGAGAAGTTTCTCAGACTTTGAAGAAACTCTCGACTGCGAACAAAAAGTCTCAATGATGATTTCAAAACATCATTATTTCTCGTTAGAAGAACATCTGCTTTCATGAAAACATTGAGTCAATGTTTACTACTGTAGTTGAGACTAGAAAAGACGTCTGTTCTTACAAAAACATTGAGTCAACATTTATCACTATTGCTGAGACTGAGAAAAACGTCATTCAGATGAGATGAAAACACAGAAGAGCAAATTCTTCTGTTGAAGAGAGTGAATGTTTGATCATGAATCAAAGCGAGAGTTCAACTATGTGTCATCTCGCTGACAAAAGCAAATGTTTGATCATGAATCAAAGCAGAGTTTCAACTATGCATCGTTCTGTCGAGAAAAGCGAATGTTTGATCATGAATCAGAGCAAAGTTTCAACTATGTGTCATTCTGCTGAAGAGAATGAATGTTTGATCATGAGTCAGAGCCAAAGTTCAACTATGTGTCATCTCGCTGATGAAAGCAAATGTTTGATCATGAGTCAGAGCAAAGTTTCGACTATGCATCATTCTGTTGAGAAGAGCGAATGTTTGATCATGAATCAGAGCAGAGTTTCAATCATGTATCATTCTGCTGAAGAGAGCGAATGTTTGATCATGAGTTAAAGCAGAGTTTTGACTATACGTCGTTTTATCGAGAAGAATGAATGTTTGATTATGAGTCAGAGCAGAGATTCAATCATGTGTTGTTCTGCTGAGAAAAGCGAATGTTTGATCACAAATCAGAGCAGAGATTCAACTATGCATCATTTTGCTGAAAAAAAGAAAGCTTTAATCACGAGAGAGAAAGTGAATGCATCAGAGAATCATTTTGTTGCAATTCAGAATGATTTAAATGAGACAGATGATGCAGTCTTGAAGTTTATGAAAATTCATAAATGCTTCAATTCGTTGATACAAAATGATGTTCTGATTTCAAGCTTTGTTGACTTTGCAAGCTATCTTTTCAAGAATTTGACTCAACTGATCTGCAAACAGCAGAAAATGAATCATCTCGTCATCACAGTATGAGAATTAATGAAAAAGAGAAATTCAAGCACACATGATATTGAGATTGACTTCAGCGTCTTCATGATCAACTGATCAAAAGAAATCACAGATGATATCATGATATTTCAAGAATTCATTTATGTCTTTGCATAAAATGAATTTAGAGCAGAAATTATGAAACAACATCATGACAGCTTTCTTGCAGAATATCTCAACTTTCAATGATGTTTAAAGCTTGTTCAATGAATCTTCAACTGATTGTTTGCAAATAAGAACATTAAGAAATACTGCAGAATCTATAAATCATGTCAACAACATAAGACACTACGTCACAGAATTTGAGAACTTCTGAATAGTTTGTTCATTTCTTGAAAAGTATGAAGAAGCATTATCATGAACTTCATCATCGATCTTTCTGACAGCACAAGCGTCTCAGATATCTTCTACAACAGCATTATGATTGTAGTTGATCATCTTTTCAAGATGACGCACTACATTTTTATTCAAAAGACAATGATTACTTTTGATTTAATCGATCTCTTTCTTGACAGAGTAGTTCAATATCATGAGACTTCTGATGATATAGTTTCTGACAGAGATTTCGTATTTACATCACACTTTTGAACGTCGCTGTGCTATCATCTTCTGATCAAGCAAAAACTTAGCACTGCGTTTCATTCTTGCATTGATGATCAAATCAAAAGACAGAATTAAATTCTCAAGACTTATCTTCAAGCATATTGCAATGATGTTCAAAATGATTGAATTCATCTTCTTATCATGATCGAGTTCTTCTACAATAACAACGTTTACATCACAACATCAATAACATCATTCTTTGCAATCACAGAAAGACATTCAAGAATGAAGTTCAGCATCAAGAATCATTCAAAGAAATTAAAGTCAATCACGAACTATGCAATGAGAATGAAAAGATTGCATGAGAATCTTCGCTACAAACTTGCAGAGATAAACGTTGACTATGCAACTTAGCATGATAAAAGACACTCTGTTAAGATGTATCTTGTTAATCAGTTAATGTGACTGAATGTCAAGAACATTTAAATCAAGAAGTCTTTCAAGAAACTTGAAGTCAGAAAATACAAATTGTATAGAATTCTGAAGCATCTGAGCAGACAAGTCTATCGTCTGAAACTGTTTTCAAAGACGTGCATACACTCGATATTCAATGTCAGCTTGCTGAAATCTTTCTGCTCGAGAGAAAGAAAATTGAATGAGTCGCTCATGAAAGATCTTGAGCTAGAGAAAGAGATACATGATAGCTGAAAGATTGACAACATACTGAATAGTTGCATACAGAATGATCAGTTGCAATATCTGCTTAGTTGAAAGAACTTTGAAGCTTCAGAAAATATTTGAAAATCATTAAACTGTCTTAATAACTGCAAGACTTTATTGAGATTTTTTTATCACAAACATTTCATCAAGTTTGAAAGTAAATCATTAACGTCATTATGAAAGATCACAAGTATGCATAAAACGAAGTAAAAAGATTGATAACTATTTCATTATCACTAGAAAAGAAAAAAGAAAAGAAAAACAAGACTTTCTCACTTAATCATTCTCGTCAATACTCGACTCAACAGTCTAAAAAAGTTGTTAGCAGATGCAGAAATTGATACATGAATAATTCATGAGTTTCATATGATATGTGTATCATTCAACTCTCACTTTCTCGAAAATTCAAAATTGATGAAAGTAAACTTTTGCAACTATTAATCAGATAGCACAAACATGCACAAGCTATTGTATTGACAGAATGAATGAAATAAAAAGCTCATATCAAAGTTTACTGCATTCTTCATCTCTTCGATAATAAATTGCGTGATCAACGTTAAAGACGAGAAAAGAGAAGAAGTCATCGATAGAAATGAATCAGATGAGAGCGAAACATTCTTCATCTTTTTAATGATAAACTGCGTGATCGATGTTGAAGATGAGAAAAGAGAAAAAATCATTGACAGAAATGAATCAGGCAAGAATAAAGACAAAGAGACACAAGAGAGCGAAGAGAACAAGAATGAAGATGACATCACAAAAGAGCATGTTTCAGTTGCAACAAAGACATTCTGATCTTTCAAATGCATCGTAAGAAAAGTCAGAGCACTCTGAGTCTGAGCAATCAAGACGAGTCAAAGATTGTCATAATTTTCAATCTGCTTTCACAAATCTTCAATGATCTTGTTCTGTCTTGCAATTTGACACAGCAAATCATTAATTTAAGTCTTTTATGTCATCATTTGCTTTTGCATCTCTCTGCAATTGATAGTCGCGTCTTCAACATTCTTCTTCATTTCATTGATATCATCTTTGTTTATCTTGATATCAAGAACGAGAAAACACAGCTTCTTCTTAATATATTCTTCAAATTCAAGAAACATTTGATTCTGAGTTGAATCAAGAGAGAGATCACGAGAGATGATCATCATTTTCTTGATCACAGACTCAAAATCAGATGCAATAAAGAATGAAGCAAAGCTTGTGCAAGATCGAGAAGAAAAAAGACTTAAGCAAAGTGATGAAGAGACAGAACTGACGAAATTGAACTTAAGATCAAACGTAATCTTGATATGAGAAGAGTTTGAGTGAGACAGAAAAGTGCTTAAGTCAGGCGAAGAGAGAGCAAAGCTGACAGAAATGAGCATCAAATCGTTCTTGAGTGCTCTAAAAAGCATCAATTAATCATTAAATTTTCACATCTTGAAGCTACTGAAAATTGTACTTACGACTCATACTTGCAATTTGCTTCGATAACGATGCATAGTGTGCATTTCTTGAAATTCTTTTCAATAGAAAACTTTATTTTTACGCAGTTTACATTTCTTTTCATGCACTTTTTACATTTATTCAAGAATTGTATCACAACTTCTTTGCTGTACACATTCAGAGCTGTTTTGTGATGCTGAGTTAATGACGTGAGATTTCTCATATAAAGAGAAAGAGAGACAGATTTCTGATCAAAGTTGACGTGAAGATGAGAGAATTGAACGCAAGCAGCAGACACAGCGAGCGCGCTGACGTGAGACGAAGAATCAATAGCAAAGAAAGCAAGCAGATGTGATGCAAGCACATTTCATGTTTTAAGAAAGAGATACGACAAAGAACTGTGTCACTCACTTTTCTTAAACTTCTTCATCTTCATTTAAGATATCATCAGCTCATCATCATTAAATCAAGAAGCTGATTCATACTCATTATGATCATGATATTCAAAGAAATTGTACAAAACTACTTTACAGAATGAATAAAAGATTGAGTAAAATAACAAAGTGAAGACTGAATGTGAAAATGAAAGTTGAAGAAGAAAGAAAGCTGAAGATCACGCAGAAGATAAAAGAGATGAGTCAACAAAAATTCATTACTTCATAATAAATAAACATAAACATCAATGATCATCGCTTTCGCGCTAGTCACAACAAACAACAGAAGCATTATTCTTTTGTTCACTGTTTACTTCTACTATCTGATACTATCTTCTGCTTGTTGTCTGCTTCTACTATTGAATATCATTCATAGAACAAAAAACTTTGAATCGAGCAAATCTCAATTCTCGCTACAATTGTCATCATGAAAATTCAAGTCTAATTGACATGCATGCGCTAATGAAAGAAAGCATCAAGATCATGATAACACATTGCATAACTACATAAAACGTCTGCAAAGCGACAGTTGAAATATAATGAAACAATGAGATAATTGTCAGAATTCAGACTTACAAGAATCAGAGAATAGACATGAATGCTACTGCTGATCATTTAGAGATTTTACATGAGTTGCAGAGAATGCTCAGTCTACGTTTCAAGAATCAAAGATTAAAGAATATGCTATCATCAGAATCTAGATCAGACATGAATGCTACTGCTGATCATTTAAAGATCTTACATGAGTTGCAGAGAATATTCAGTCTACGTTTACGAGAATCAGAAGTTAAAGAATATGCTATCATCAAAATTTAAATCTATGAGAATCAAGAGAATAAACATGAATGCTACTGTTGATTCTTTAGAGACTTGATGCTTGCAACTCAGAGAATAAAACAATGCTCAGATGTTATCAAAAGAGTCTTAAGAACACAATTATGCACAACGAATTCTGATGTCATGCGTTGCATGACGTCATCGCTTTTCTGCTTGCAATCGTTCATAATTCAACAACGAGAACGTTGTTATTAAGAGAAAGAATAATTGTCAGAACTCAGATTTATGAGAGTCAGAACTCTTCATAGAATAGAGAACAAACATGAGAACTATTCTTCGACATTATCATTGATTTCTCAGATAAGAATCTGAGTCTATGAAAATCTCTATCATCGATTCTCTGAGTCTCTGAGTCTATCAAGAATTCAAGTTACATACAATCTTTGATGTTTCATTGATGATAAGAGTTCAAGTCACATACAATCTTCAAAAGATCTTGCATGAGTTGCATGTAATCTTGCTTATCTCATCAACGATGCTTAAGCTTAGTCTTCTGAGTATATAAAGAAGAATTCACTTTTGTATTTCATAGTTTAGTGTTAACTTTCTATACGAATAAATATTACTAAACTACTATCAAATTTGATTGTATTATCTACGCGTATATTTTCTAGTGTGACTGCACATTTCTTGAGCTACTCACATTGTGAACATCAAAGCTATAATGAATATAATTTGACACACTATGTTCTTCTGTTTATTATCACTTCATTATTTAATGATATTATAATGCTTGAACATTTTCAAATCTGAGTATTCTGATATGAGTTAAAATCTATGATTCAGTTGATTCAAATCAAGAGATTCTTCATGATTATTTAATCTTTTCACTTTCGTTTTCGATCGAGATTTTCTTTTAATAACTTATTGTTCAGATTCTTTATATATTTCATCAGCTGCATAATTCATTCTTTGTACAGCTGATGCAAAGAATCAAAAGTTATAAGATTGTGAATGTTAATAAAATAATGTTTTCATGCAAAGTTATCTATTACATGAACTTGCATGTCGTTTAATATATCATCATTGTCGTTGACATTCTTTTATTCAGTTGTAGTTGCTTAAGTTTGCTGAATTCAAATCAATCTCTGTGTATATTCATATATTTGCTTTGATCAATGTTTGCAAAGTTTCTGACATCTGTTTAAAAATACAGTATAAAGTATACAATGCTGATTAGTCTTGACTTCAATAATAAGTACTTACTTTTCGTAGTTTGTAAATATTGATTCAAGTATAAAATAGCACTGACGTGTGAAATCATCTGCGCATAGCAGAGAAATGCTCTCGATTACGTAAGTTTTCAATGCTGTGATGATTCTTAGCATCTTCAGCATTATTGAAAGAATCACGAAAGATCTGACTTATGCTTTAAAATTTTAGTCATAATCATGTGATAAATATTAAACTTAGTCTTTCTATTAATCTCTTTCACTATCAAAATGAATCTCAATAGCAGAGTTTCAAGACTGATTTGACTTCATTGAGTTTTTTAAGTCAAATTGTCAATAGTAAGATATATTAATCACACAGCGACGTTATCATGATGTTAAGTTAGAACAGTCTTATCTGTTTCAAGTAATACAGAAACAAATATATCATCAGTTGAAATATCATTCTGTCAGAGACTGAGCTAGACTAGAGATACTATCAATATAGAAGACTGATATTATTATTATTACTTTGATAGAATCTAGATACAAGACAATACATCAGATAATGTATAAGACGAAAGACAAAGAGCGAAAGAAAAGAACGAAAGCTCGACTTCTATATACATGAATCGAGCAGAATCAAGGCTAGACAGTAGTTCTATTGACTTAAGATTGCAGAAGTTCGTGCACACGACTGAGATGATCAAAACAGAATTGCTGAGACTAAATTAAGATGATGATGACTAGATTGATGACTTGATTCATTGAACTGCGAAACAGATTCAATGAATCGAAATTATCTAAGATATCGATGATTTATGTTCTAAATCAAGATGATGATCTGACATCATGACAGTAGCTTCTTTCTTCAAGACTGAGCTTCTGTGAGATGATGAAAGAAAACAAGACGAAACGAGAAAGAATCAAAGACAAAGATGAAAACGAGATGAGAATTGATATGAACGCATTTTAATATGATGAAGCACAGATGAAACTGAAATAAATCTGAGTCACATTTGAGTCAGATCTGAGCAAGATGTCTGAAAGACGAGACGAGATGAGATGAGACGCATTTTAACGTGATGATGCACGAGAAATTGAAACACATCTGAGTCACATTTAAGTCAGATTTAAACGAAATGTCTGAGTCAGATCTAGACAAGATCTGAGTCAGATCGAAACTGAATTGAGATGATGAAGATTGAACTTAGAGTTCTTGACATTGACATTGAGACATCACACACGACAGTACATGTGATTCTTCAGCGACAGAATTGACGAGATGATATTCATCGAGCGCTTGCTCACAATTATTCAGAAGATGAAAAGACTTTCAAGTAGAAAAGTGATTTTCTCAATCGACGTAATACTTGAGCAGAGATGAGTTATAGCATTTATCACGCTTGAAGTTTAGTATGCTGTTTACATATCAGAATCTTTCCTCATTCTTGATGATAACAAGTTCTCGAAGTTTCTGACGTTGACTTGAAAGAGAATCACTTGTGATATGATTCAGAAGAATGACATGAAAGACTGAATGAATCTTCATGAATGTTGAAAGATTTAACTCGATGATCAGAGAATTATTCTTGAAGACATGCTTGATCTTGAAGAGATCAACGTTATAATCGTCTAACTTGACAATGAAGTGAACGATGCTGAGATTGCGAGCATTCAGTCAAACTTCATCTTCGACGAAGTATTTAGAACAAGAACGACGAAAGAGATTGACATTGAATTCGTAGATGATCTGAGCTATAAGCATCTCATCACGTAGATGCTCAGTTAGTTTCTTCATCTTCTTGATGAACTCTTCGACATTGATTAACTTGTCTCAAGCTTGAGATGTAAAATTCTCGAGCAGAGACTCAGAAGACTTGAAGTCTAGACGTGAGTTCTGACTCGAATTGATCAAGAAGAATGATGCTAAAGTGATTGATGACGATGTGTTATTGACGACGAATTCGACTTCAGAAAGTCACTTAACTCAGTCATTCTGCATGTAGTTGACGAAGAGTTGAAGATAATGCTTCATGACAGCATTGACTTTCTCAATTTGATCATCGATCTCAGAATGATACGTCGTTGATAACTTAGCATCTATCTTCAACATTTTACACATATGCTTTCAGACATCGAAGATGAATTGTGTGTCTCGATCAGACATGAAGAACTCGAGTAAATCATGATGTTTTCAAACATGAGCATAGAAGCAGTTGATAACTTCTTCAACTTTCATAGAAGTGATGAGAACTAAATGTCTCATTTTGATAAGACGATCGACGAAGACTAGAACATATCTATATGTGATATTCATGAAGATACTGAGCGATAAAGAATTTACATAGTTCATGAAGATATCACGTCAACAACGTTCGAAAATTGAAAGAAAACACAATCATTCTTGAGTTCATTGTCTAGAGAGCTTAAAACGTGTGCACATGTGACAGTTTTGTACGAAGTGTTGAACATACTTATAAATGTTTGATCATCAGTAGACTTAACTGATCAGTTCATAGCTTTTTGCTCTTTCTGAATGATCATCGATGACACTATCATGAGCGAGCTGAATGATACGAAGACGTAGTTTATCTGAGTTGAGCACGTACTTTCTTTCTTGAAAGTACAGATGATTCTCGTGTTCTTCACACTCGACTAGAGAAATCTTGTTGTGATGTCGTGCTTCATTGCGAAGTGCTTCGATTATCTGAACTGCGAATTTGTCATTGATTTCGACTTGCTTTCACAATGTCTGAATAAAGATGTCAGCAGAATCTTCATCAAGATTCAGAATGTCTTGATTTAGCTGAGACTTGACGTCTTTAACGTCGAATTCTTCGATTTCTAGATTCATGAAAGCTAGAATTTGCGAAGATGCTGAAGTAACTGAAAACAGATGTAACTGAACTGAATCTAGAGTGATGATTTGTGACTGAAGCTTCATGACTTTGATGTCGAAGACATCGAAGACGAGATTCTCAACAATATCGAGATCTAAAACATGAGTTTTCAGAATTGTCTGATGTTGATATTGATGTCGAGAATCAAATGTATTCTTCTCTTTAAGAAGATCTTCTGAGTGACGTGTCAGAGCATTCAACTTATCGTCGATCTTGTCGAAATGATAAGCGATGCGATAGTTGAATCTAGACAGAAACTCACTTCAACGAGCTTGATGACGACTCAACTGCTTAATTGACATGAAATACTCAAGGTTTTTGTGATTCGTGATCATCTCGACAGAATAAATAGAGTCTTCAAGCTCTGATCATCATTTCTCGAAAGCGCAAACAATGATCATGAGTTCTTTATCGTAGATCTTGTAGTTACACTCGACTGAGTTATGCTTCTTCGAAAAGTAAGCGACTGAATGAAGAATCTCGTTCTCATCGTACTGAAAGAGAATGTCTTCGAACACATAGTTCAAAGCATCGATTTCTATCACAATCTTGTAATCTGAATTATAGTGATGAAGAATAATCTTGAAAGTGAAGACTTTCTTAAGAATGTTGAATGCAATCTGACATTTTTAAGATCAGACAAAGAATACATCTTTTCTGATGAGACGAGTGAGCGAGATAGCTATTCTACTATAGTCATAGATGAATCTTCTATAGAAGTTCGCGAAATCTAGAAAACTTTGAACATCTTTAACATTGATCAAGATGAGTCAGTTGACAATGATGTCTATCTTAGAAGAATTCATCTTGATTTCTTCGATGATGATTATCAATTCTAGATATGAAACTTGAGTGATGTGAAACTCACATTTGATTATATTCGTCTGAAGATCTGCTTCTTGCAGCTTTCGCAGAATGAGCTTGACATGAATCTCGTGCTCGAGTTCATTGTCGAAATAGATCAAGATGTCATTCAGATAAGCTGTACAGAACTTATTTAGATGTTTATGAAGAGTATTGTTAATGTACTTCTGAAATGAGACAGACTCATTACATAGATCGAAGAGCATAACTAGATACTTGAATAATTCAAATCAAGAGTGAAAGACGATGAGAATTTCATCTTCTTCTTTGATTCGAAGTCGATTGAACGCAGAGATGATATTCAGCTTGATAAAGATTTTAGCTCGACTTAGACGATTCAGCGTTTCTGAAATCAGAGACAAAGAATATTGATTCTTGACTGTGATAGTGTTCAGATCTTGATAGTTCACGCAGAAGCAAAGTTCTTCTTCGAGTTTCTTGACGAAGAGAACAGAAGCGATCATCTGAGAGCGACTGACTCGAATGAAATCTTTGCTCAGATTCTCATTCAGATAATGACGAAGTTCTAAAATTTTGTCACGACTCATGTCGTACAAAGCGAAGACTGAGAATTGAGCATCTTCTTTAAGATGTATGACATGATCATGAGCTTGATGCAAAGACAAGATATCAACGTTCTTCTTGAAGAAGACATCTAGAAACTCGAAATATCTGAACGATAGAATTGTGACTGAATCGACGTTCTTACTTTGTTGATAGACTTCAAGATCTTCTTGTGTCGTGAATGCAGTCAAATGAAATTTCTTTTTCATTTAATGAAGATTCAGATGATGATTCTTATCATACGTACTGTCTTGAGAACGAGATGAGAACTGAGCAAGAGTTGAGCTGTTCTTTGAACAGACAGTTAAAGTCGCGCGACGCGATTTTGATCTGTCAGAATTTAGACTAGAAGACAAGATTGATTCAAGATTCAAGAAGACATCGATTTTCTTTAGAGTGATGCTAAACACTTCAATGTCTTTGACATGAGCAGCATGATCAAAGCTTCGAGCTTTCAACTTGACTATGTCAAGTTGTATAAAAGATCGATTGAATTGATCTGCTTGAGAAACAACAGAAGTTCTAGAGAGAAAAGAATTTCGACACTTGATTTTTGATGAGTATTCTTTTTGAATGACTTGAAGAATATAATTAAAAGCTTCTTGTTTCAGATGAGAGACAAGACTGAACGAGATTTGTTTCTTGTGAATGAACTGAGTATTAGTTGACTTCTCATGAGCGAACGAAGAGTTATATTGCTTCTTGTGAGCAGACTGAAAACTGAGTTGCTTCTTGCAAGTGAATTGAGAACTGAATTGCTTCTTGTGAGCGAACTGAAAACTGAATTGCTTCTTTTGAACGAATGAAGAATTAAATTGCTTCTTGCGAGCGAACTGAAAACTGAGTTGCTTCTTTCGAGCGAATGAGAAACTAGATTGCTTCTTGCGAGTGAATTGAGTGCTGAATTGCTTCTTGTGAGCGATCTGTAGACTGAATTGCTTCTTGTGAGTGATTCGTGAACTGAGTTGCTTCTTGTGAGCGAATTGAGAGCGAGACTGAAGAAAAGCTACTTTGTTAACTTCGAGCGAGAAATTTTCTTCTTGTTGATTAAGATCATAGATCTTGACGAAGATTTGATAACAATGATTAAGACAAAAGAAGAAAGACAGAATGAGAATATTGTGTTCAAAATTGACATCAATGACGTGATGATGAAGTTATGATAAACTCATGACGATGAGATATTGACTTAATTCAGTGACATAGAAGAATAGTCTTTTGATGTGTTCATCGAGAATCATTGTGATTTCGATGACATGAATAATGTCATCGATTAAAGCGACTTGATCATCAAATTCTCGAAGTCTGCAAGAATGAATTAATTAATGCAAGAGAAGATGATGTTGTTGCGCGAAGAATTTATTCATAAAGACATAAGCGAAGACTTTACTATTAATCAGAGCGAGAGCGAAAACTCTAGATTGAGCTTGACGTAGAATACAGAATACTATCATGTAATTATCTTTGAATGTCGAATTGAATTCAAAGAGTTTCAAGATAGATTTAGCAGAAAACTTTTTATATGATTGAAGTGAGAATGAGAAGATTGAGACTAGTAGACAAGATGATATGTATACAGATCTCTGAACGCGACTTAGCTCAGAAACTAAACTTTTTTCACAGACAGTGAGACTTCTTCATCTATACTGATGACATCACTGTCGTAGACATTCATGATACACAGAGTGAAGAGTTTCTTATTTGAACATTCTTTAGCGATTTTGCTCGAATGTTGCAACTTGCAATAGTAGCACAGCTTTCACTTGTTGCAAATTTTCTTGATTTCAGAAACGATCAGAATCTTATCTTGAACGATGACAATGATGAAGCTTAGATTCATTGACTCATCGAGAAATGAGAGAGAAAGAAACGAAGATACTGTCGAAACAACAGTCACAGAGATGATGATCTTTGAATTCAAAGAACTACTGATCGATGCAGAGATGCTCTTGACTTTGATGAATGAGACAATGACGAAGACGAAGCAAGATTGACGATGCTTAAGCTGCTGAAGCTCTTCATTGATGTCAGAAAATGCTTGAACTCATTGATGAAAGATGAATGATCGAATTTCATTGAGATTTCGTCAGAAGAAGATGACGACTTGAGTGAAATAATTGACATTACGCTTCAGACAATCAATCAACGAGAAATCTTTCATCAAAGAATGTTCTTTCTTTTGATAGAAGAGATTGTAGTAGTCGACAAAGCTATTCGTGTCTTGCTTCAGAGTTTCACGAAGATATAGATGAGCATCTTCTGTTTCAAAAGAATTGTCGCAGCAATGACGTAACTTGTGTCATCAATCTGCAAAGATAAAAATGATACAGAGATCATTGACTCGATATTAACTCATTAGATTGTGAATCTTCTTATCTATGATGAGTTGTGACTCGACATAGACGATCTTGACTCGATGAAAGAGATAAAGATCGTCGTTCATGTTCATGCGCTGTATCAGACTCTGCTTTCATGCATTCAATCGATCTTTGTTTTTCTCATATTCAGATATGTCAAAAAGCTTCTCGAATCTAGAAGCGATGATGACAGCGACAGAATTCGCAGAGAGATGAATGATGAAGAAAGATTAATTGTTCAAGATTTGTGCAACAATCTGAGTTATCATCGCGAGAGACTGAGAATTCAAATTTATATAGACTGAAGAACTGAAAACGATGAACGAGAATGAGATGATGACATCATGTTGTCGAACTTGATTTTGAAGCTCTTGCATTACGCGAAAGATCTCGACTGAATTTTCGATCATACTTTGAGCGAACTGTTTGACAGCACGCTCATCGTTGATCGAGAAATTGTGAAACGACTTCATTTGAGCGAAAGAATAACTAGACGAGATTTCAATGTATGAAAATGTTGCAGAAAGTGTAGATCTTTTGTAATGTCAGAAACTGAGCTAGACTAGAGATACTATGAATATAGAAGACTGATATTATTATTATTACTTTGATAGAATCTAGGTACAAGACAATACATTAAATAATGTACAAGATGAAAGACAAAGAGTGAAAGAAAAGAATGAGAACTCGACTTCTATATACATGAATCGAGCAGAATCAAGACTAGACAGTAGTTCTATTGACTTAAGATTGCAGAAGTTCGCGCACACGACTGAGATGATTGAAACAGAATTGCTGAGACTAAATTAAGATGATGATGACTAGATTGATGACTTGATTCATTGAACTGCGAAACAGATTCAATGAATCGAGATTATCTAAGATATTGACGATTTATGTTCTAAATCGAAGTGATGATCTGACATCATGACACATTCTGTCTGTGTCATCATCAGTTTGCAGTATGCATCTTGCTATATATTTAACTCTCGTTTGTGTTGTACTGTTGAATTGATGTATATGTCAATTTGTTTGCAAAAGACGAATGATTAATGAGAAATTGTATGATCAACATCACATCATGATATTTGATGTAGTATTTCTTCGCTGATACGTTGATGACTTTGAACGTGATTTCAAAAGAATATCAAAATCACTTGTCATTGAGAATATTTCTTGAAATGTTGTTTATCAATTGATATAGCTGTTTCGTGTTTTTGAAGCTTAAGAGATCATGTATCTTCTTAAGTTTTTTGTTTTGAAAGAAGTGATTGATGAATTTTTGAGTACATCTAGAATGAAGAAATCAATGAGCTAATGTGTAGTGCATTGCTGATGCAAAAAGATAATAAAGTCAATTGAATGTATTCTTCTTTTTTATGAATGAATTCATCACTGAATCAATTATGAATCTTCTTTGTCTTGAAATTTGATTGAGCGACTTCTTTGTCTTCTTTTTCATGATATTCATATAGCTTCTGACGTTGATTGATGAGAAGAACGAGAAAATATCAAAACTTCAAGAAAAGTTATTCGACTTCTCATTTGAATTATTGATCATCGTCTCAGCAATCTGTGTCTCAAAGTATTTGTTTTTTTCTGACTTAAATAACATATCAACTCAAATTTTCTCTTTCTTCAATATATAATCATTTGATTCATGTGTTGTTTCTATCTTCTTTTTAAATGTTTTTATCATCAGCAAAGTTAAGTTCTTGATCGTTTTTTTAAACACTTTTTTGTTGAATTTTCTACGTTGTACTTGACAGAATGCAACGTGTAGTTCAAAATCTCTTACTGTCGTATATAACTTTTCACAGATCACATAAACATGATTCTATTTCATTTTTGAAAGATGATTATGATACTTGAGCAACAAGATAAACAATACTCTTGAGCACATGATGTCTGCTAGACTGCGAACTAGTGCATGTGAATTTTCAATCACTCGTTTGTATTATATTCAGTAATTGAAGTCAATATTTATGATACTTTTAACATGAATTTTAAGAAAATCAATTTCGATCTTAGATCTTTGAAGAAATCATAGTAATGCTGTGACGTAAAATTCAAAAGAGATTGTAAGTTGATTTATTTTATTTCTTAAACAGAATGTGTTAAACTAACATTATTATAACATGCATTAAAATAGAACAATAATAATAAATTCATACATTCTTGTGACATCGATTAGATCGACTCATGAGAGATTCTATGCTATGTGTGTCGAGTGAACAAAATTCTCTGAGGTAGAAAATCACTCACTATTTATACAACTGCTTCACGCAGTTGAAACAACAAGATTAAAACTATGTATCAAATTTGTTTGCGTTGATTGCACGTTAGAGAATGAGTGTTCTAGTCACTTTAAATTGCTTTAGAAGCTTTGTTTTCATCATCATTCTCGCTGCTGCTTTGAGATCTTTCGTGATCGCAACGATTATTCAATAGTTCAAGAAGTTGACATTGCATAGCACTTTCAATCGCAGATGCATTCAGTTTGAGCAGTGCATGAGTACATGCTTCGCTGTCTGATAACTTCGTTCGCAATCACATCGCAAGCTATTCATGCTCAAAATGTTTCTTAAGTGCAGATAAACATTAAGATTTATGCATTCAATTCTGATGTAAGTTGCAAGAATGCTTTTCATCTTCTGAAAATCATCACGCATCTTTATCATCTTGTTGAATAAATGAGATCTTTGTGCTGAGATTGCATTGACATTTGCGATGCATTTCTTGTATTTTTCTCATCATTGCTTTCATTGATCTTTGTGATATATGTTACGATCCTAGCTACGCACCTATGTTGGTAGCTATGTTGGTGGCTATGTTGATGACTATCGCCGGCCGCTCGCCGCTAGGCTATAGGGTTGTTCCGAGGCCAACCCTATTCAGGGTTAGCTTATGTTCTCCTGAGTCATATAGATAGCCGGCTCTTCCCTTCTAGATACTTTCCTTCCTTAGCATTTATATACTCGTTACATTACACCCATATGACTCGCTCTATGCTGGCCCCTAACAATATAACACTATTGCAATGCTATTGCTTGTTGAAATCATTGTAAAGAGATCAAATCATCTGCATTTAAACTGCATTCTTACATCTTCTTGAATAAATGTGTTCAGAAGCACTATTTTCTTAATGACAGAAAAGCGAAAGATGAGACGATTAATTTTCATCAGTCAAGCGCGTATGAGTTTGCATGCTCATCTAGTCTCTTGCGTTCTGTTGTCAACTCAACTGCGTAATGTGACTTTATTCTGCAGCATGTTCAGATGAACATGCAGCGAACTTATGTACATTTCGATCTCTAGCGTTTTGATGCTTACTCTTTTAAATGCTTTCACAACGTGATGTAAATTCTGATTCTGTAGAGTTTCTAGTCTGCATTTCTTGTCTGACAGTTCTCTTTCTTTGTCACGCTGATGTCAGACTGATGCTTCGAATGCGATTTTTAATCTCACTACAGCTGAGTACACTTATCTCACTTTTGTGAAGATTGTTTTTCATATGAAGACTTTTAAATGATTAAGTGCAAGCATTTTTATGATGTGACTCACTTTTATCTGTCAAAGATGTGCATTTCATTGCAGTTTCATGTTCAGTTGAATCTTTAAAACTTGCACGTCTGACTTCAATTTAATCACTGAGCTTTTTATTTGTATACTAGTCGTCATATTGAATTTTCTCGATTTTCTAGTGAAATGTGTGAGCTTGTATTTTTCTGATGCAAACGTTGCATCATGAGTTCAAGCTCACTTCATGCAGACGTTGTATATCTTACTCAGTGTTTTGCAGATTTCTTTGATGAATTTGTCATATGCTAGAATATTGATGTCATTTACAAAGTCAAGCACTTCAATTTTAATTCTCAGTGCTTTGCATTTTTCAATTAAATTTGCGTTGAAAAATAGAAAGAAAATCGATGAAATGAAAAACTCTTGAAATATGTTTGCGTTTATCTCGCGCATAGTGCTCATTTGCTCATTGAATATCAGCGACGTCTCTTTGTTCTTTAGAAAGCTGCATGCTTATTCAACTATGTAGTTTATCAAAAATATGTTGCATACGTTGCATGCAACATACATAAGACATGATCTCTATGCTGATTTTCTTCTTAGCGAGAGATAGTCTCTTGCAGCAGATTCACAGTTCAAGATGAGCAAAATCTCTCACTGCTCAAATTTCGACAGTTTACTTCTTAAGCATGAGTCGCAGATGTTTCATCAGCGATATGCATGCATATCACAGTCGATTTCTTCTTTAATCACATTGACATGTGCTACTGTTTTCTTGAACTATACAGACAATGTTTTCAACTAGAGATTGTTTCTATCATCAAGACATTTAAGAGTCAAAGCTCAGTGAAAAAGTGAGATTCTTAAGATCAACAGTTGTTGTCATTGTATATCATGTCTTGCAGACGCTTGCTTCGCTCGAAAGTGTGCAACTCATCTGTTTCATGTTATCTGTAAAGATTTCTCTCATGCAGATTAATCATGTCTTGCAAAGATGTTCATATGCTACACTTCTAATCAGACAGCTTAGTTCAATCATTCTTTACTAACTTGCTTGTGTTTCTCTTCTCTTAACGAAGTCTTTTCATCAGTGTAATTCTCATGTATAGAATGTTTATGTCTGAACGTTTGTTAAATGATATTAACAAGATTCTTGAGTTTGCTTGTGTTGAACTTAACAAGTCTCGTAAGTTGCTCATGTCATAGTAACAGACATGCAGTCTTAACAAGATTTATAAGTAGTTAGTATGTAGATTTAAAGAATGTTCGTGATTTGAATTCTTTCTGCTAATCATTCTCAACAGATCAAACACAAGAATATTCTGTCTCAATTCTTGTCATCGCGATGACAAGATACTGAATCAAATGATTTTCATAAGCGATTTTTCTCATAGTTCTGCATTCTATTTGACTTTCTCATCTGCATACAGATTGCTTGTAACATGCACATTGAGATTGTCAAAGTCTGCGCGATCGTGAAAACTCTGCATGCGATCAACGCACAGCGCTTCATCATCACGCAGCATCTCAATGTCATTCAAACTTTTAATAATCTTTAGACTTTACTGTAGCTAAACAGTAAATTCGTAATCAGCATCGCGTACAGATGAGTTTCATCGCTGACTTATTAAAATAGAATAAAAACAGAATTCTTGATCACATATTTATAGTAGCAGTTTGTTGTATGTCAGCATTAAAAAAGTTTAACAATTTGTTTTAAGATGATAGACATTTCATTCTTAAGCAAAGACAATGCAAGTTGAATACTTCATGATAAACAATAAATTCTGAAAATGCAACACGTTGAAATGCAATGAATAAAATACATGCTAGTTTAACAATAAGATAAATAAAATATTTATTTGTTTAATAATATGATAATCTTCATTAAAATTAAAAAAAAGCACAGAAAGTTTTTCAATGATCAGTTATGCAATCACATGCACTCTGTTATCAAGCAAAGACGTAAGTTGAATATTTCATGAAAATCTGTAAAATATGAAAATGCAACACATTAAAATGCAACAAATAGAATACACGTTAGTTTAATGATATCATAATCTTCATTAGAATTAAAAAAGATCATATAAGATTATTTAAAAGCATGATCTCACTCATTTTCTTCAACTTTTCTATTGACTGACAATGAGATTCATCTGTACGTGATGTCAACTATGAATCTTTTGATTCTATTCTGTTTCGAATAGAAGTCAGAAGAGTCAAGAGATCTCAATTCGACGCAGTTCGAATGATGTTAGAACGTTGCGTGATCAGAAAAGTCATCATGCAGAGTTTTCACTCACGCGACAACATTTCTTTCTAACAGTCACAATCAATCTACGAAGAAGATTAATGACATGTCGATGTCAGTAAGAGATGAAAAGATACTACTAGTAGAATAGTCGATTCAGGTGAAGAGTCTGAAAGTCGTGACTACAAGTGATCGAAGGAATTTGTGACTTGTCGACTGCGTCGATATTGAAATGTCTTCATCACATCGACAGTGTCATCAAGTAATTGATGAAAAGATATCAGGTAGAATAGACGAATCAGATGATGAGTCTTGAGTTTGTGACTACATGTGCTCGAAGAAGTAGTGACTCGTTGATCACGCTGATATACTGAGAGAGCTTGAGCTTATCTTCTTTACTTGACGTCAAGTCATACATCTATCTACGTGAAAAATCGAGAGCGCATGAGAACGATCAGAACGCATCTTTACTATCGATCAGCTAAGCATCGAACGATTGCGATCGCACGTCTATACTAACAATCTATTCAACGTCTACATGACACATGTCAAATCAAGAGAAGAAAAGAAATATTCAGTACAATCACACTCTATCTTCTCATCGTGCGCGTCTCTCTTTCATCACACATTTCTCTGCTCAATGAATGACAATCATTGAGCAAGAGAACACAGTTTCTGCGTTACAATCACGAGCATCACGAATGCAAAGAAACGTCTTTCGTCTTCGAGTCGAAAATCGAACCGAAACATCGTTGTATAGAATATCATCAATGAAGAGCAGAGCAAAGACGATGCGTTACAACAAACAGCACAGGCACTCGTAAGAGTTTACTCGAGCGTCACGCGCTGAATAGAAGCTATAGATTCATTATTGGTAACACAGTGTCAATTTTATTGTTTCAACAATGTGAAGTTGTTGTGTAGTCGACGAGCGATTTTCTTTCTCAGAGAATTTTGTTCGTTCGATACACATAGCATAGTTTCCCTCATGAATTGAGTCTAAATCGATGTCACAAGAATGTATGAAATCAAATCAAATCAAAAATAAAATCAAATCAACTTTTTTATTTCATTTCATATATTTTACTCACTTCTTCATGTAAACTAAATGTGTAATATAGTTGAAAGATTAGTCACTTCTGTCTTGCACTTTCATATTCATTACATTCAATAACTTGCAATGAACAGATAAACTGAATGATGAAGAATAAATAAATACTCATAGTAAAGAAATGATATTAAATATCACTGTTTTCATGTTTTATAGCTTAACATATTGTATGCAAAGCAAATTTAATCATCATAACTTTAACTTCAGAATTGTTGATTGATCTTACTCACATCTTGCAACTTTTTTACTCACTCACTTTTTACAACTTCTTTACAACATCATCAGCTCACATATTATATCTTTCATCAGAACATCATATAGCACTCAGTGTTTAAAGATTTCATTGTGTTATCAAATTTAGTCTTATCAGCTTTTTTCAAACATCAAGTAATCAATATCATCAAAGATGAAAGTGAGTCTCAGTAGAAAGGTTTTATTTAAGCGCAATGAGTCAATTCATATCAAGATGTCTTTGATCTTAGCTAAATTTTCAACACAGTCATCAAAGCATTGATATGATAATTCTTCAACTAATGTAATTATCAAGATCTGTCAGCAAGAATTTAAATGAACAAAAGCTTAGTTTGATGTCATTCAAGATGAGATTTAAATAAAGATGATAGAAGCACAGCTGTTGAATTTGAAAATAAAGTTTACATTCAAGATTTCAAAGATCAAACTAGTTACAATTCTTAGAAAAATCATCACAGATCAGATCAAATGACAGATATCAAAGCAATAATGAATGATGATGCTCAGAGTCATGAATTTGCGCGTCTTCAATGCACTCAAGCATGTAAAAAGTGAGTCGATGAACATTCAGTCATTTTCATCAGTCGCAAAAAGAGAAGCTTCTGTCGTAGTTTCAAGCATGATGATGATGAAATTCTTCGATTTGCAGTTACTTATTCTCTTCAAGCTGCTGATCTTGAAGATTTGAACTCATGAGTAATGAATGATGTTTCATACAAAAGAGATTGCAAGACAGAATGTTGAAAAGCTCAGTCAACTCATTCATCTTAATTATCAAAGATTTTGAATGATCATAAATGAACAGTTAAACTAGATTAGAAACTATCAATATAAAAGAATAATATTATTATTACTATTCAAGCTGATTATGATTAACTTGAGTGACTTGATAGAATTTAAATACAAGACAATACATCAGATAATGTATAAGATGAAAGATAAAAAGTGAAAGAAAAGAATAAAGATTCAACTTTTATATACATGAATTGAGTAGAATCAAGACTAAACAATAGTTTTATTGATTTAAAATTGCAGAAGTTTATGCACATAATTGAAATGATTAAAACAGAATTGTTGAAACTAAATTAACATGATGATGATTAAATTGATGACTTGATTAATGACTTGATTCATTGAATTGCAAAACAGATTCAATGAATCAAGATTATTTAAAATATCAATGATTTATGTTTTAAATTGAGTTGATGATCTGACATTATGATATTTCTGCATATGCTAATTATGAGTTCAAAATTATTTCAATTCTGTCATGAACTGAGAGCTGAATGAAATCAGAATGAAATTCTAATAACTAGATTTTAAATACAAGATGTTGCATGAAGAAGAAAGAAAAGAAAGAGATCATTCAGAGATTCTTATACCTCATGAACGCTGAGTATCATTTGTATCGAAGAATTCTCATAACATCACTGATAATTTCACGTCTATCATCATCTATAATATTGTTCAACATCATCTAAGTGATCTAACATCTCTTTTTTCAACATCTTTTGAGTAACACATGCTAAAATCATGACAATAAATTTCTCTTTTTGAAGTCGAAGCTTCTGCGAGACTTTTAATTCTTTGACTCATATTCAGAGTCGTTGCTTTCTTGCACGTAAGTGATTCATGAATTCTTATTCGAACGATCGAAATTTCAAACGTGATAGACGTTCATGACTTTGATGACATTCATCACATTCGCAAACTTTATTCAACTGTTTTCTTCTATTTCAGTTCACTTAATTAAATACTTTAGCTGAGAGTTCTTTACTCAAAAGTTCAATATTTCGTTCATCTCTCAGCTAAGCACTTCTTCAACGAAGATTATTGAAAACGACGCGAAAGATATTTATTCAGGTAAGAAATCATTGATCGCAGAATGAAGCAGATAAGTATGAAAGATGTCGAAACAGAATCAGTCATTGAGTAATTCTAGCTGATAAGAATGAGAATTAACAATTTTGATGATTCTGAAAGATTTCTCGAATTTATTAGATAACTTCTTGCTGAGTCGATGAATCATCAGATTGCGAGCATCTAATCAAATCATATCATTAATTGCATACTTGAGAGCGTGTTGTCGATGAACATTAGCGAATTGTTTCTGATATGCTTGAGCTAAGATCATTTGTTCTCGCAGAATTTCATTGATTCGATTCATTTTCTGAACAAACAGATCGACATGTATTCATTTCAAGTGTTCAATAACGTTCTTCTGAGTCTTCTTTGATTTCAATCTCATTCGAGAATGCTGTTCGAAGTTAGCTAGAAACGACGTGCACTGAGTGCTTTCGAAGAAGTGATTGTTGATGACAAATTCAGCTGATGACAGTCATGCAGCTCAGTCGTTCTGCATAAAGAACACAAAGACTCGAAGATATTGTTTCAAAACGTCGTTGATGTTCTCGATTTGATCATTCGTTTCTGAGTGAAACGCAGTTGACAATCGAGCTTGAATCTTCAATCGAATACAAAGTTCATCTCAAAAGTGATTGATAAACTGAGTTTCATGATTCGAGATGATTGAATCAGATAATTCATGATGTTTTCATATTGCATGATAAAAAACTCAAGCTGTATCTAGAACTGTAATTTCACTCATAGACTCGTAATGCACTTGTTTAGATAGTCTGTTCACGACTATCAGAATATTGATTGTCGAATTTTGTCAGGATCGTGCCTAGATGATACAATCAATGAAGGTCAGGGTTGATAGTGCTTGATCTTTAGAGATAACTATAACTGAATATTAAGAATACAGAAGGAGGTTGGTACAAAAGCTTCTATTTATGTAATGTTCAGAGACTGCGCTAGGCCTGAAAGGGATGTGTTTGTGACACGGGAAGAATGTGATGTAGGTGAACAAGGTGTTGGTGAAAGAAAAGGGTGTTGGGAAAGAAAAAGAGTGTTGAGCCATATCTGAGTCATATCTGGGCCAAACCTGATGCGAATTGATTAGGGCTTCAGCCTTGTTCAGCCTTGATACGCTCGTAACATTACCCTTCCCTTCGAAAATTCATGTTCGCATGAATGTAGTTCATCTGCTCGCTTTTGTTGATAGTTATTTCGATATTTAGCGCGATTTGTTTGAATATAGCTTATGAAATTCGTTCAAAACTTCCTCTGAGCCATCGAATTCCCCTTTATCGACATAGTATCATTCGTCGTCTCTATCTAGGTCTGTTCATTTGACTTTGTACTGTATTCGGCCTCGATAGCGTCTGAAGTTCAATATATCGTCTATCTTTCAGTGTTCATCGTCTTTGATAGTGATTGGCCTGAGTGGTTCTGAATGCTGTCCTGGTAGAGAGTCTTCTGAATACGGTCGCAGTAGCTTCGAGCTGAACATCGGATGCAGATGCTTCATGCTGACTGGTAGACGAAGATGATAGAAGATACTCACTTTGACAGTGATTTGATAGAGACCTAGCTGTTTGTCTTTCAAATCTTTGCAGAGCCTTGTTGTCTTGACGTTTCTAGAAGATAGTCAAACCCAGTCATCTACTTCATAGATGACGTTTCGTCTATGTTTATTGACCTGAACTTCGATAATCAGCTTCGTCTTTTCCAATTGTTGACGGCCGAAGTTCAGTAGCTCTTTCATTCGAATGACAATATCGTCTGCTTTTCTGACTTCAAGTCGTTCACGAGTTGTTTCGTAGTCAGTCGTATCTGAATCGAAACTCATTCGGAGGTGAAATTCTTTATTGAAGTAGAAGAGAATCATTGAAGTGATCGAGAAGGTATTGAAATTGTCACTGAACTTCACCATAGATATTCATTTGGCTCAGTCGTTCTGCATGTAATTGCAGTAGGTTCTAAGTTCGCGTTCGACGTCTTGATTGACTCGTTTCGATTGATCGTCGATTTCAGAATGGTAGGCTGTGAATAGACTAGCTGTGATTCTCAGTCGCTTACAAAGACTTTTTCACATAGTCGATATGAATTGAGAGTCTCTGTCCGAAACAATAGAACTGGGTAGGTCATGCAGTCGATAGACGTTTCATAGCATGATTCAAATCGTTTCTTCGGCTGAGATGTCATCGTCTCCTCAATGACAGGGAACATAGTGACGTTCTTTGGTGAGGCGACATATGATTGTGCAAATGGCGTTATAGTCTTCTGACAGGAATAGTTCAGTGATAAAGTTCATAGCTATATCTTTTCAGCGTTTCTGTGAAATCGGAAGAGAATGATGAAGTTCATTGATGCTATCCCTAGAGACTTTGCTTCGCTGACAAGCATGACAGTTTCGAATGTATCGTCGGATAGTAGCTCGATGACCTGGCCAATAGTAGAAACGCTGAACTAGGTCGATGGTTCGTCTATTGCCGGGATGAGAGGTTGAAGATTGATCATGCACTTCTTGTAGTAATTCCGTGTGCATGTTCTCAGAGACTCACAGTAGATCTTTCCTAAATAGGACGTCGTCAAGAATTTCGCAGTTCTTCAGTTTAGTGGTATGGAATTTGAGCTTGTTTTCGTTCATAGCTTGCCTATATTCGCTGCAGAGCTCATCTGTTTGATTGACCATTCGTACTCGTTGATAGAGATTTGCTTCCGGTTCAATAGGTAGAACATCGACTCTATCGAGGGTCAGAATAGTCTGAAAACGATCTTCAAGACGCTGAGCTGGTTCAGAGACGTTCGCTAGGGGCATTCTGGTTAGAGCATCGGCTTTAGTGTTCGTTTTGCCTGACCTAAAGATGATCTGAAAGTTGAACTTCGATAGAATGTTCAGATAGTTGGCTTGTCGTCGACTCAACTGTTTGTTTTTCATGAAGATCTTCAAAGCCTGATGATCGATGAACATCTGAATGAGTAGTTCAGTGCATTTCAGCTCGGATCGCCAGTGTTCGAAGCATCGAATAATGGCTAGCAATTTCTTGTCATAGATGTGGTAATTGATTTCAGCGAAAATCATGCTTTTACTGTAGAAGGTCATCGAATGAAGAACTTTCTCGTCATCGTACTGAGATAGTATTTCATCTTTTACATAGTTCGAAGCATCAGTCTTCAGAATAGCTTGTCGTTTGAGGTCGAAGTGACGAAGTACTGAGATCGAGCTGACTTGTTTCTTTAGATTGTCAAAGGCTTGAACACAGATCTCGTTTCAAACAAAAGGCGTGTTCTTTCTAGTCAGCTGAGTGAACGGTTTGACTAGCTTCGAGAAGTTCTTAATGAAACGACGGTAGAAGTTAACAAATTTCACGAAGCTCTGAATTTCTTTTAGGTTGATCGAAGTGATTCAGCTGACTATGACTGTCACTTTGCTGAGGTTTATACGAAGGCCTAGTCCTGATACGATGACTTCTAGAAAGACAGTCTCTTCTACATCGAATTCGCACTTTCGAATATCTATCTGCAGTTCAGCTTCGCGTAGTCGGCCCAATACTAGTTTGACGTGATCTCTATGTTCCTTTCTCGTTTTGCTATAGATGAGAATGTCATCTAGATAGACTTGGCAAAAGTCGTTCAGAAAGTCTCATAGAACGTCATTCATATATTGCTGAAAGAAGGCCGATTCGTTAGTCAGTTCGAATGATAGCATCTTGTATTTATATGCTTCTAAAGCAGTGATAAAAGTGGTGTAATTCTCGCTATCGAGATGCATTCGAAGTTTGTTGAACGCTGATATGATGTTCAATCTAGTCAGATGCTTGCAACTCACTATTTTACCAATGATCTCGTCTATCAGCGATAGAGAATATCTATTTCTTTTGAAAATGACATTTAGCTTTCGATAGTTCACGCAGAATCGAAGATCTTCATTTGCTTTGAGAGCGAATAGAACGAAAGAGAAATAGAGAGCCTGACTAGAAGTGATGAATTCCTTCGACAGATTCTCGTTTAAGTACTTCTTTACTTTCAGAAGTTTGACAGGGAACATTCGATAGACTCGACAGCGAGGGGACGTTGAATCACTGGTGAGCTCGATTTTATGGTCGTAGGAGCGATGAGGAAGTAGTTTATTCGATTGAGCTCGATCAAAAACATCTAGAAACTCATGATATTTCAATGACAGCTTTGCTTTAATATCTTTCAAATTCTGAGTCGTTTCATCGATTGAAGAGACGTTTAGAGCGTTCAAATCGCACTGAGTATTGTACGCGATTTCCCTATTGATGTTCGTCATGAATAGAGCAAAGACTTTGATCTTGTCCTTCTTTGAACGATTCAACAGCATTTTGAACGAAGCTGCGTCTATGCTTCGAATCGAGAATGACTCTTTCCGAACGAGTCGTTTGAGCATCATAGAGACCTTAGTCTGAGTGATTGAAGAAGGCGAAGTTGACTGCGATCAACTTGGGTGCTTTGAATTGAGGGGAACCGAAAAAACCGAAATAGAAGTATTCAATTGATTCGGAAAAACAATGACGTCGTTCCGCATATTCAATAATATTCCGTTTTTGTTCATTCAGAGCTTACTCAATATGACTTCATGATGATCGATATCAGCTATCAGCATTGATACAGTCAATTTCTTATGACTTTCGATAATGAGATTGAATAGAATTTTATGAGTGATGATCTTCTTAGATATCTTCTCATCATAATCTCTTATTAGCTTCTCTTTTGCCAGTGATATAGGTTGAATTTCCAGTTTCTCGCATACTTTATCGACTAGATTAGAATGTATGATCGTGTAGACGGCTGAATCACTGTCTATTAGAGAACGAAGGCTGAAAGATCGGTTCTGAGAGATGAGATGAGCGTCAATTAGAAACGACTTTTCAAAGTAATTTTCTTTCGGTAGAATTTCGTCTAGTTTGCACAAAGATATAATCTCTATCCCTTCGATGACTTTTGAAGAGATGACTAGTTTTTTGAATCGGAATTCGAATCGAAATCGAAGCGATCATATTCATTGTTCACTGTATTGATTCTAGTAGGCCGGTTGAAGCACTCTTTAGAGCTATGGCCTGATTTATGACATATGAAACAGCTTTCGACTAGAATGTCTGCTTCTTTGGCGCTAGTTAAAACCGCGTCGCGCGGCTTTAGCTGATCAGACTTCGAGTGATTGACTGGCTGAGTGACAACAGTCGCTCTATGAAAGATAGTCTTAGAAAGGTCGTCGACGCGTTTGATCTTGTTCTTGATCTCTCGAATGACTCGCTGATCATTATTCAAACGAATCAGATAGGAACGAATTTCTTTTAGAAAATCAGGTTGAACTAGTTGACCTACTCAAACGAATCGAAGACGGGAATGTATTTTATCTTTCAGATCAGCGATCAGTTGCTTCTCGTGATAGTCTAGATAGAAAGATAGACGTTGAAACTGAGTATAGAATTCACTGAATTTCTTAAATTCTTGAACCAAGTTGTAGTATTTTCTACGAAAGTTGACTTCCTTATTCGAATCATCGAACAACTGAGCTAGCTCTTTCAAAAGATCGTCGACGATCTTATAGAGATTGACACAGACACGTTCGCGTCTAGCTTGAGTGGTCTCAGCTGCGTCATCGGATAATCTAGAATGTATATAGCTCAATTTGGCTCGTTCATTAGGAAAGAGGTCGGCGTTGATCTCTAGTTTATTCTGAATTTTTCCGTATCAGTTCTTTCAAGTAGAGTTCTTTTCATCAGTAAACAGCGAAGGATCAGGTATTTTTTGAGATCTAGAACGCTCAGAGTAGGTGAAATCAGAAGGAGTGTTTTCTTTAGCTTGAAGCCTAGACTTCAACTCGTTGATTTCGTCTTCTTGTTGTTTATCTAACTCGTAGAGTCGATCTGTTTCTTCATCAAGGACTAGGCTTCGAGCCTTTCAGGTTTCGTAGGACACGGGGAGTATTATCGTTTCAGCGGATGATTCGTCATCTTCATGAATGAATGGTGCAGCACTTGGTGATTCCGTTCGTGATTTCGATGAACCAGCATCAGAGGTTTGAGAGAAACGATTTCGGAATTCTTCGGAACGCTCTTCAGTAGGCGAACGACTAGGCATGATGAGATTTGTTTGAAAGGGGGTCGAACGAATGACGATGTTCGACGGGTTGAAAAAGAAAGACGTATAGAATGATGTTTAATCTTCAACAAAGAAGATGAGGTTTGTTTGTTGATTGGTTTGATTGATTCTCTAGCAAACAACGAAGGTTCTTTATCGTTGAATCTATCGATCGATTTGATTCTTGAGCAATTCACGAAGATTCTTTATCGTGATTCTCGTAATCGAGTGAACTTTGCGTACTTAATGAGCGATAAGTAGTCTAGCAATTCAAACAGTCTCGCCGTTGATTCTATTCAATTCCCTAGTGTTGTTCTATCTTTCGATTATCGTCGATCATCAGGTAAACGAATTTCTTTAGACTTGTTCTGCCTAGACGAGTATGTTGAATGAATAATGAGACCAGTATCGTGTGATTAACGGATTCTTAATATAATGTCAGGACCGTGCCTAGATGATACAATCAATGAAGGTCAGAGTTGATAGTGCTTGATCTTTAGAGATAGCTATAACTGAATATTAAGAATACAGAAGAAGATTAATACAAAAGCTTCTATTTATGTAATGTTCAGAGGCTGCGCTAGGCCTGAAAGAGATGTGTTTGTGACACGAGAAGAATGTGATGTAGATGAACAAGATGTTGATGAAAGAAAAGAGTGTTGAGTCATATCTGAGTCATATCTGAGCCAAACCTGATGCGAATTGATTAGAGCTTCAGCCTTGTTCAGTCTTGATACGCTCGTAACAAATTTTCGTTCAGATTCTTACTTTCAGATACTGTCATGATGAAATTCATGACTATGTCTTTTCAGCGATGATTGAATACATCAAGAGACTTCAAAGCTTTCTGATATTTTTCTCTAGAAATCTTCACTTGAAAGCATAGATGACAATTGCATACGAAGCGAGCTACTGTCTTGATCATTTCGAATCAGTAATAATGACGACTGAGTATTTCGTAGATCTTGACTCTTTCTGAATGATTCGCAATAGACGTGTCATGACTTAACTGAAGCAGACGTAGTCGCAGTTTCTCATCTTCGAGTATCAATAGTCTATCTTTATAGTAGACTCGATCACTTCGCAGCGTACATTTCGCTAACGAAAATTCTTTAAGCTTTCATTGATCGTCTCTTAACGCAGTTATCATGATCTGTACTCATTCATCATTGAAATAGACTGCGAAGAGTTGTTCTTCTAG
>JAABUI010000340.1_pt1 | contig 42027 bp, 12 predicted proteins | sample 5559111 | NCBI WGS metagenome assembly JAABUI01 (sample SAMN10711870, study PRJNA513365) | rock metagenome | isolation source: Antarctica rocks | place: Antarctica: Victoria Land, Buttleship Promontory | reverse complement strand
TCCTCTCTCACCCCATAATCTGTTGCCGTAACTGATCAGGTCATCTTCATTCATCTCAGCCGTTCATCGTAGCATTAGTGGATCGTCTCTTCCATCATGAAGGTATTGGGGGAAAACGTGGCTCCACTGGAGCCTGCAGACCATAAAGAGAAGCTGCAGCAAAATCGGGTGGCCCACAGCTGAGGCACAAAGAAGCCAGCAGACAGCTTCATACAGGTGTCTCATTGGGAACTACACCGATGAACAGCTATACGAAAGGTGAGTTCGTCAAAAGACTGATTCAAGCTATTTGACGTAACTAATTAGTGAAGATGAAAAGAAGGAACAACAGCAAGCTCGACCATAACAACGACGGAGACGCAAAGGCCGGGGGAGACCCAAGAAAGGGAAGAGGAAGGACCTATTGACCGATTTGCACCGACCGCCTGAAGGACATGCAAAAGCCTTCAAAAAGGCCGGGCTTCCTTTGAAGGGCTTCCGGTCCTTATCCAATCGAAATAAAGCGAGAAGGATTGCACAGGTGGAAGTGGAACCGGATAAGAGCAAATTGATTATGTTTGACTTAGGCAAGGGCCTTATCTGCAAGCACTAAAATAGCTATCGTGCGGTATGTGCTGAGCTAGGGAATCAAACCCGAATATAATACCGATCTCGAGCGCTGAGAATATATCCATCCGTCCGAAGCGGACCTCAAGCAATATATTAACGTAGTCTGCCTTAATAAAATCGGTAAATTCCTTAAGACTAAATATACTCCAAAAAAAATGGGACTATAGGGTAAATTCCTCCGGTAGATAAAAGAGGGCGAGTTTTCGGGATGGCTTTTATTTTTAGATTTCGCATCTACACTGTTTTCCTATATACTATAACCGCTTCTAACATATACATTACTACGGGATCGCTAGTCGACACTTTTATATAGGGTCGATACTTCCCTCTCGGTTAGTAACTAGCCGGGACCTATAGACGTATAGGGCCTATTAAGAACACCTAAGATAGATAATAAAGGGCAGTAGAGACGGGTGGATATAAAGTACGTAAATATAAGCGACTATATATTCCCGATAAAAGCTAAATTAGACGATAGTTCTACTAATAGACGATACCTCGATTACCTTGTCAAGACGGCTTATATGATTTTTTAGCTCTAATCGACGACAGGAGGTACTGAAGTCTTCTGCGGTAAGAGCCTCGAGGTCCGGATCCGGAAGCTACCTAATAAATTCTAGAGTTAATAGGTAGACAGGTCCGGTAGGCCCGAGAAAGTAGCGCTCGATGACTTAACGAGGGATATTATCGATGAAGCGCTTTAAGCTAACTTTATAGTAAGCCTTTAATATATCGTAGATATTATAAATCGCTAATGTTTCGTTACTAAGGTGCACCACCGAGATCATCGCGTAAAAGTTTATCGTGTAAGACTTTCCATCTACGTAACTAAGCTTCTTAAGTCGAGTAATAATACGCTTAGCTTATAACTTAGCGAGATTATCTATAAAGTAATAATTCGTCGTTTGCAAGATACCCTAATATTTATCGAGGAGGATTCGCTTATATTCGGCTAGCCCCTTCTTAATCGCATCTTTAGTCGAGCGCTTAAGTCGGGATTAGATCTTTCGTCGGACATTTTCATCCGCGTAGGATCTAGTAAGGAGATGTTTATAGTAAGCTTTAATCTTAACGAGTACTACTTTAATTAAGTCTATCGTAATCCGGCCCTACTTAACGGTCTATACACGGAAGAGTGTCTCTAGCACCCTCGGATTAATATATCTAGGTAGCTCTATACCTCGCGATTCGCGGTAGAAGCCTCGAACCTAATAATAAATGTTCGTCGCCGTTACGATATCGTCGGGTTCGGATTCTTCCGCTTTCGTGTCATTTACGTCAACCTCTAGGCTCTCGTCCGTGGATCGGAATTCTAAGGTATATCCTTCGCGATCTATCTATTCTACAAAACGGTCGTTGAGATCTCTTACGTATATTCTCAGCTTCGACGGATGTTATCCGCTAATTCCTAACTAGTATCGCCCTAATAGCGAGTCCTTAACCTGGCGCTAATAGGCTCCTGCTATCTTGAGAAGGAATTATCGCTGTTTAAAAGAATATTAACGAGGTGGCCCTATTATTTCGAGCTACTTTTAATTTTAGCCCTAGAGCGTGACGATCTCCTACCGTATAGTGGGAAACTCGCCTACGATATACTCGTATAATAATTGGCCGAGGAAGGTTTTTAACGCGCCGATACTAACCCTGTTCCGACTAAGGACGCTCTATTCACCGGTCTTAAAGAATTCGAGTTCGTTTCTATCTCGCTATTTCATAGTGACTTTATCTTTAATCTCTTCCGTCGTTCGATTACGAATAATAAACCACCTATAATATAGGCGCTCCGTCTGATTGCGTGCTATTTTAATAGCCTATATCCCGTTAGCATCTATCTATTTATATTATATATTCGGACTAACGGCCGGTTCATCGCCTCTCTATAAGGTATCGCATTTCGTTATTACACCGACCGTGCGGAGACCTTAAGGATCTGCAGCCTTCGCTATCCTAAAAACTTCTTAGTTAGCTAGATTGTTTCGAGCGTCCATTATAGCTCTAATTACTATTAGTAGAGGGCTTAAGTAACGAGATTAATCTTTCGCTAATATAATAATAGTTCTCGGATCTTCCACGTAGCGTTCGATAAGTTTACGGATAATCTTTAAGTCCTCCGCGGTCTAGTATATAGTCGGATCTGGCGCGAAATATTATTAATTATCGATTTAGATACGCGTATAACGGATCCTTACTATGAAATAAGCTAGGGATATCTATAAAACTAAGATAAGGGTCCTCGGGCCTAGATAATTCGATTTTTAAAACATTATTAGAAAATCTTATTTTAAGATCTTCGATAGGGTTACCGGCTCGCGGGAGCCCTATAGTCTATACAGCCTAAAGCAAACAATATATTAGTAGAGTATAGAGGTTTATAGCCGCGTTAGAAAGCTTACCTAATCGAGTAGTACTAAGAATGTCTCCGGATCTAGTAGTAACGGTAGCTCTTTCCTAAACTTAGAAAGGTCCGCCTTACGTTTATCCTCGGCGTTTAGAGTAGGGATAATAGATATATAGATACTCTTCTCCGCTATACGTCGGAAGACGATCTACGTTATAAAGCGAGTATATAGATTACTCGCGATCGGGAACGGAAGCTATATAAGTCCTTCGAGTAAGGACGATTTACCGCTCGATTAGTCACCTACCACTACTAGCTATCTACGAGCTATATAATCAGGTTATATGCTTTACGTCTTCTAGGAGAACAGGTAAAGGACGAACCTAGGGGAGGGAGATATCTTCGCCGACACTAAGCTCACGAAGTTAATTAATAACCTTTAGGAGACGAAGCTAACCCGGATTTTCTAAACTTCCGAATTAAGCTAAATAAGTGCCTTAGGCCATTATACCGATATCTCGATCTCGAGCTATCCTAAGTTGCAATTTAAGTAAGGAAAAGTGTAGGTAAAGTATATTAATTATAGTCGTTAGTTATAGACTAGATTACGCACATCGCTTTAGCGGTTACTATTAAGCGGGACCAAATTAGTAATTATAACCCGGAGCGTCGTCGATTAACAGGACATGCCTTAATTTTCCACAGCTTTATAGCAGAGCGAGATATCATCTGGTTAGCTGTTATCCAAACACGCGGATACTGCAGCCTAAGGATACACGGTGGAAAGTGGGGCCGTCTGTGCGCTGGCACTGCGAGGCAACCAAGAGGTGTCTCCATGCAGCTCTCCTTCGGAGATCGATGCACGGGCATCCAACATCCTTCTGCGCCATAAGGATCCTCAGGGTTTATACCGACCACTATAATTCTCGATATATAAAGACGCCGTAAGTCCTACTCCTATCTAGGAAGCGTACGTTCATCCATTACAAGTCTTCTCGAGCTAACGTTTTTTATCCATAAGATACCAGGATGAACGACCACACCGACATAAACATGTTCCCTCTATCGTTATAATCAAAAGACCATAGATAACTCCTAGACGTGATTAATCTTCTTCGATCTTAAGGTATTAGTCGTTACGTACGACTACCCTAGCTTATTATTTACGGCGACTAATCGTCCGGAAAGAGCTCTATACTCGAAGCAGTCTCGGGAGTTCGGTTCCCTACGAAGGAAAATCTTTATACCCGCTTTACTACGGAGCTTATTCTTCGCAGGGATCTAACGACGAACGCGATAGTCGCGATAATCCCTAGCGCGGAGAGATTAGATAAAGAGAAGGAGAAGCTTCTTAGTTTTAAGGCGCCGACTATACTTATCGATAATTTTCCGTCTCTAATCGACGATGCTAAAAAGGCTATAGGTCTCGAGTCTAGCGCTAGAGCATTTAGCGATAACGTCCTAAAGGTAGAGATATCGGGGCTAGAGCAGCCTTACCTAACCCTCGTCGATCTTCCTAGCCTAATTTATACCGAGAGTAGGTACTAATCCGAGAAGAATATAAAGTTAGTATCCTCCCTTATTCGATCCTATATAGCGAACACCCGGAGTATTATACTTACGGTCGTCTTAATAAAGAACGACTACGCTAATTAAATCGTAATTAAGCTTATACGGGACGTCGACCTAAAAGGTATTCGAACTCTTAGTATTATTACTAAGCCGGATACGTTATATATAGGATCGGAGAGCGAAAAAGTATTCCTAGACCTAATAGGAAATAAGGACGTTAGCTTTCGACTCGGTTAATATATTCTTAGGAATAGAGACGATAATAGTAGAGATAGCTCTATTAAGGAACGGGACGAGAAAGAAAAGGAATTCTTTTTATAAGGCTCCTAGATATCTCTCCCGCCGAAAATTTTAGGAATAGAGACCTTAAAACCTCGCCTAAGTACCGTCCTAAAGGACTAGATCGTTTCTAAGCTCCCGAACCTCCTTTATAACGTCGGGGCGAGTATTAACAATTCCCGAAGTACGCTAATTAGACTAGGAGAAGCGAGAGGAATACTATAAGAGTAACGGCTCTACCTAGTATACGTTAGTCGATCGTTCTCTTCTCTCGTTAAGACTACTATCGACGGTATATACGTCTACGAATTCTTCGGCGTCGCGATAACCCCTATAGGCTTTAGGAAGCGACTCCGGGCTATAGTATAGGATATTCTTTTAAATTTTATAGAGGATATACGTCGTAAAGGGTATAGTTAGGAGATTACTAAGGACGACTCCCCTTAAAAGAAAATAAGTATACTAGAATAAATCTCGAGGTCTAACTTTCTAAAATATATACGTAAGCTTATAAAAAGGAGTAGAGGATATAAATTACTAGGGACTTTTAACCCTCTTATCGTCGGAGACTTATTCTACTAGTAGTTAAGGCTATAGCGGCGGCTCCTAGAGCGCTATAGCGAGAGGATCCTAGATACTATTAAAAATACTCTAGAACTAATCTTACTATATACGGCTAATAAAACGACGAGCGGAGGGCTATTACGAGAGGTTATCGACCTAGCGATAGAAAAATATACCGTATAGCTCGAAAGAAAAGTTAAGGAGATTATCCGGCCTTACTAATAAGGTTATTCTATTACGTATAATTATTATTTTACCGAGACTATCTAAAAAGCCCGCTAAGAATACGTAAAAAAGGACTAGGCTCGGTAGCTAAATGCCTTTTTTAAAATTAAGCCTAATACGGGCTTATCTTACGTATAATATAGGGGTTTCTATACCGGGCAGCTCTTAGAGGCTTTAAACTAGCGGACTAAAGCGGATATAGACCGCTACGCCTATTCTGAAGCGGTAGACTATATAGAAGTATACTATAAGGTGGGTACCCGTCGCTAATTACCCTCTAAAGACGTTCGTTACTAAGATAGATATTAAGAGCACCCTAAAAACCCGACTATAATAAGGCGAATAGTCTAATGCGTTTATAGGTAGTAATAAAAGTTATAGTAGATAATTTTAGTGTCTTAGGGATTAAACATTACCTTTTAGACGGACTTCCCGACACGTTATCGCCGGACACGGTAATAAAACTTAATAATACTTTAATAAGAAATATTGCCGTAGAGACCGAAGACTCGTAGAATAAAAGGGTTTAGGTAATTAAAAAGTTAAAGAGCCTTAAAGTAGGTTTATAGACCCTTAATCGATTTAGCCGAAGTAAGTACGTAGGTTAGTCGACATAGTCTATATAGGCTCTATTATAAGAGTTAATATAATCCTAGTAGACCGACTTAACGAAGCCTTCGAACCCCCTAAAATAGACTATTAAGCGACCGTAAACGAAGTTAGAGCTAGTATAAACGGAGAACTCGTTTAGGAAGAAGGAGCTCTACTCGTTTAAGATATTAGTACTATAGGCGCCGGAAAGGCAGAGCTATAAGAGCCGACCTTAAATTTATTACCCTTTAGTAAAGATAGAAGTATTCGAGTAGATGATTCCTAGCTTAACGGTGACTTAAGAAGTTCTAAGAAGAAAAAAGATATAAGGATAAGCTAGTTAGACGATTAGAACCCCCGGTCTAGACGCCGAATATATTATAGATACTTAACAGAATCAGCATCTCTAAGGTTAAAGTTCAAGGTAGAACTCGAAGTCGGGCGGGCTTATTTTGTTTAGAGAAATACGATAGTTATATAAGAATTACGGGACTAGTTTTCATCGGATGAATTGGGTTATTTGATGCGTGGCATTTAGCCAGCCGCATAGCGATAACGGCTGGTAAGGCATGGAGCGACAGGGCAAACGTACATAGGTCAGAAGTAGTCAATGCTGGTGCCTTGATCTGACAGGTGCCATTCCAAGTGCCACACCTCCAACCAACCTCTTTACAGCCAACTAGAGCTGCGCCGTTATCAGCACCACCGCGAGGCCCAGCTCTTGCGCTCCAATTTCGGCTCCCCAGAACACCAACCTATTCCATACCTACGCAAATAACGTCTCGGCCAGGTTGTTCATGCTGGTGAGCGTATTAGGATGCTCCTTGCCCAGCACCGTCTTACACAACGCTAATACTTATCGATATATCCGCTCGGCCTCTTCGTAATTACCTTAACTGCTTAACACCGATACTAGATTATTTATACTCCCTAGCGTATTAGGATGCTCCTTACCTAGCACCGTTTCTATTAACGCTAACGCTTATCGATATATCCGCTCGGCCTCTTCGTAATTACCTTAACTACTTAACACCGATACTAGATTATTTATACTAGTTAGCGTATTAGGATACTCCTTACCTAGTACCCTTTCCCTTAACGCTAGCGCTTATCGATCTATCCGCTCGGCCTCTTCGTAATTACCTTAACTACTTAATATATTAGCTAGATTATTTATACTAGTTAGCGTAGATAAATACTCCTTACCTAGTACCGTTTCCCTTAACGCTAACGTTTATCGATATATCCGCTTAGCCTCTTCGTAATTACCTTAACTACTTAACACCGATACTAGATTATTTATACTAGTTAGCGTAGATAGATGCTCCTTACCTAGTACCGTTTCCTTTAACGCTAGCGCTTATCGGTGTACCCGCTTAGCCTCTTTATAACTACCTTAACTAGTTAATACTAATACTAGATTATTTATACTAGTAAGTATATTAGGATACTCCTTACCTAGTATCGTCTCGATTTTCCTAAAATAAAATACCCGTATCTCGTACGCCTCGGACTACCGTCCTATCCTATATAGGAAGTATTCTATTCTATCGATTATAGCGAGTCGACCTATCGTAAGCTCGTCTAGCGGTTTATATAGGAGAGAAAATATACTAAAACTAGCTATTATATATAGTACTAACCGGAGTTAACGACTTAGGTCGAGCCTACCCTAGCCGCTAGTATCCGCTATAAGCTCGAGGGCGAGACCGCTTAGCTACCGTTATCTATCCGCCTCTAGTCGATCCTACCCCTACGTATATACGAGCTTATATATTATATAGCTCCGCCGATCCGATTTCTACTAAATTAGCGAATAAGTTTAAAGCGTCTCGAACGCCGACCGTAGGTTATACGCTATCTATTTCTATCCGTAGAAGAGGAACGTCCGCTACGTCTTAGTCTTATTAGGCGATCTCGTAGCCTCTAATAATTCCGTAACGTAAGTAGGGGCGTCGAAGAGACCTATAAAGATATCCTTAAAGTTTATAAACGCTAATAGACTAAGTAAGCGGGCCGCCGCTAGACCGTAATTCTTAATCGCCTCGAACGATACTTCCTATATACTTAGAACGCTCTCCCCGTACCGGTATATATACTACTTAGGCCGTCGTTAGAGTAATTCTTTTCGCCGCTAGCGATACTCGGGGAGATATTCCCTAATATCCGACGATAAGTAATCCGTTATTAATATATACGAGCCGGCTAGGGTAATCGCTAAGGCTAGATACCCTAGCTCTTTTACGATTCTATCGACTTCTCTCGTTATATCCGGCCCTTCCTCCGTTATCTTCGCGTACCGCTAGAATAGCTCGGTTACTTCCGAGGGGTCTATCTCCCCTACTTCTACCGCGTCTAGAGTAGTTATCTCCTTAGCTATCGAGCTCCGTAATATAATAATAATATATAATCCGGGCGTATCGGGTATAAAATATCCTAGGTCGATATAGGATTAGTCTCGATCGTTATCGATACTATCCGTACTATCTAGAATTACTAGCTATCGCCCCTCGCGCCTATAAAACTAGTACTTAACCGTAGGTACCGTATCTTCGACCTTTACTATCCCGTAGCCTATATCTATTAGGTAACCGTAGAGGAGTCGGTAGATTTATATATAGTTACGCTCGATTAATTCTTTAGATCTAGCTTCGATCTAGAATACGGTAGCGTAGTCCCCTCGATACTCGCGGATATAGTTAAGCGCTAGCTACGACTTACCCGCTCTACCGAGTCCCTAAACTATTAGGATCCGTACCTCTTCTACCCCGTTATCCTTAAGGTCGTATAACTACGCTTTTATCTTTTAGTATAATCGCGGTCGCGGGACGTAGTTAGGGACCGGTCGGAGCGACGAGTTAATATAGTAACCCTTATAGGTGCTAGGAGGGATCTAGGTAGCGGCCGTAGGGTCTAGGCTTCTATATTAGCTCTTATTTTCCCGTATTAATTAGTAGATTAATTAATAGTAAGTCCGTAGAAATTACCCTAGAAGATCTAACTATAGAAAGTAGTAGTATTTTTAAAGTGCGAACCCTCCTAGCGGATATCTAGGCGCGAAGCTTATATAGCGTACGGCTAACGGAGCTTATAAACCCTCGCTCCTAGACGGTTATACTATAGAGCGATTCGTCCGCAGGGCGATATTTAATATATATATCCTTTACCTTACAGCTTCAGGTACAACTATTAGCCTTGGTTGATTTGGAGGACCTTATCATATAGCCACCTGAAAGACGAAGAAGTGTGGAGCTGAGGCTGCATGAAATTTGATCTACAGAGCTAAGGTACGGCCCGGCAATTTTCCAAGCGTTAAAGTACTCCTGTAACTTTCCTGACAGGCCGCATAGAAAACAAATTCGCAATCAAATGCAAATTTACTCATGGATAGTAGAGCGGGCCTTTGATGTAAAGTCTGGCGCCCTCCTCATGATACCTGACAGCCAGTGCTGCTATTTGAAAACAATTCACTCAGCATCCCAATCATACTCTGTAATCGTGCAAATTCAAGTTTCCCGAGACATCTGGGAGGAATACGTCGTCCAAATCAGACCCTCGTCTTCAACGTCGGCTGGAGAAGGCTTGCTCAGAGCCAATAAAATTCCCCTGAAATTGCGAACCACCATAAACCAAATTAGAACCTTGAAAGTTGGAACCGCCTTGAGTTATACGGAGACGTTGTGAACTAGGGTGCTCTCGTTCGTCTTGATTTCGAGGCTCTTCAATCTCGGACATGATCTGAGAAGATGGGCGCAAACGCTTGACGCAGTCTAAAAGCTCCTGCTCGGTCTGATTTAGCCTCAGATATTTGTCTGTGTATGTTTTTACGTCGTCCTTTTTTGCCCACTCATCCAACATGATCTGCTGCATGCCCTGAGGAACATTAAAGCGGTAGTACAGATCCCTTGCGTTACCCTCAAGATACGAGAGAAGCACTTCGTCGTGAGTGTTCTCGCAATCAGTAACGATGTCGCCGAGAGCCGGTGCAATAGAGAGTCCTGATCGATCCTTGAACCAAAATATAGAGGCGGCCTTGTGTAACTGAATGAGATCCTTCTGCCCGGTGCCAATGCTGACGAGACATGTCGGTTGCGTCGCCTTATAGCCCTTCATGCGATAATAGGACTTTGCTTCTTTCACAAGAACTTTGGTGGGATTGTTACAACCTACTCCGGCATCGATGAAATCGCCTCCAGTCTGAGAGCCAAACTTGATTGGTGGGAAGAAGGTCGGCGCAGCCGATGTGGCCCGCGCAGCCTCCCAGATAGAGCATGAGATCGGAGCCGAGCCTGTTCGGTATGTACGAAGTAACACTGGTGATCCGCCAAGTGCTTTTGTCTCGTATGCGCAGACGAAACTAAGATCCATCGATTAATATTGGACTACTAGTTCAGTAGGCTTGTCAAAATAGTGCTCACGTCTTACAACCCGTAGGATCCTGTAGTAAAGCGTCTTGATCGCCAACCTTCTGCCTTACGATTGTCTTGATAGCCTCCTCAAGGGCCTGAGGATCAAACTTCTCGCGTTGTGTAAAGTTCTGTGGCTGACCAAAGATCTTCTCGCTCATGACAACGTAGGCAGCGATACATTCAGGAACCGACATACGAAGTCGCCCGAGCATAAGGGCGATAATGCTGCAAATCTCAGCGGTCAAGTACTTTAGATCTTTGACGGTGAGAGAAGGTACCCTCCAGTGCTGGTGCCACAAATCATATCAAAATAGTCACATGGTAGAGGTTCGATACTTAGATCGTGGATGAAACGAATCTTCTCCATAATGTTCTGTAGGATGAAGAGAGACGATAAGCCGCGAATTCCTCCTCCATCTTCGAAGGACGCAGTCAGCGAAAACTCTTGAAAATAGGTTGGAAGGGGACATATACCAAGAGAAAGCAGATTCATTCGTAGTCCAAGTTGAGCGTCCATGATTTGAATTATCGCGCAAACAGATCTGCGTATGAGGAGCCTTCAGCTACCACCCATGCACAACTTCTTGAAGCCCGAACATGGGAAACCGCAAGGTACTAAAAAGGTTTGACAACAAAAGAATGGTCTTTAGTAGAATAAGACCGTCTTACTGCTTAAAGGCATATTTGATCCAGAGGTCAAGATCCGCTCATTGGTCAGCGAACTCTTAGCCACTGCTACTGTAGGGCTGGATATAGGCTATCCCCACAGTAATGATTACTAAGGTGGCCCCTACACTACGACCTATAACTTTAAATCCAAGGGAGTTTCTAGCCCCACCGTCCTCACGGATCACCTCTAGGTTGTAAATAATTATTAAGGAGCGAGGGTTTATAAGCTCCGTCAGCCGTACGCTATATAAGCTTCGCGCCTAGACGTCCGCTAGGAGGGTTCGCACTTTAGAAATACTACTACTTTCTACGGTTAGATCTTCTAGGGCAATTTCTACGGACTTACTATTAGTTAATCTATTAATTAATACGGGAAAATAAGAGCTAATATAGAAGCTTAGATCCTACGGCCGCTACCGAGATCCCTCCTAGTACCTATAAGGGTTACTATACTAACTCGTCGCTCCGACCGGTCCCTAATTATATCCCGCGACCGCGATTATACTAAAAGATAAAAGCGTAGTTATATAACCTTAAGGATAACGGGGTAGAAGAGGTACGGATCCTAATAATTTAGGGACTTAGTAGAGCGGGTAAATGTTACGGATTCTCCATGATCTGATTAGATAAGGATGCTTGGCATGCTTGGCACAGGCCTATATCTCAACATTCTGGTCCATAGTAACAATTGATCTGTTTTATCACCACCAAGTCCACCACATAGGTTTAGTCCCTAACAAATGGTAGCAATACCTGATTCGATCAGTTCTATGTCTTCATACATAGCTGTGACCAATTAAAACGCTCCTCCACCAGTTACCTCACCTCCCACAGGTACCCCATAAAGCCTCAGCACTAGAAATCGCTCCTCAACAGTTGCTCCGCATATCCTAATTGCGAAGACTCTACACCACCTCAGCAACAACATCGACCCTTTCGTTAGGCCAGTCGACCAATCAGGATGGCTATAGTACCATCAATTCCAGGCTTCTCGAAGGAACAAGTCGGTGGCCTTATAACGTTATTTAACACAATGATTAAGGAGAAGTTGAACCAACGGTTTGGCTCCACCCAACCACCAGCACTTCCGCCAGCTCCGCAACCAATCAAGAAGCAAGAGGTGGAAAAGCTTCAACCATACGTGGAGAAGTCGAAAGATAACACCATGGCAATTACTCTCAAGAACCTCAGCTATCCGGATTTCTTCTCATTCATCGATATGCTCGAGAATGTAGCCTACACCTACACCATTGGTCAATTAATAACCAAATCCATTATCGCAACAACGGTGTTGCGAGACGACGAACCCCAAAAGTGGTACACCACCCTCATTAGTCGATTTATGAAGCACATAGCAGCGATAGCAAGGCGACCTTGCCCAATCGGGTTTAGCGCCTTCAAAAAGTTCTGGTTCTCGGAGAAGCCGTCAATCGACTCCTTTTGCTCCGGTCGCAAAGCTCCGGAAGGTTTTCTGATAGTTAAGATAAGACATGTTCAACATCTGCTCAGGCCATTGATGCTCCACAAGCACGCACAACTTTTAGATTTCGACCATACGGGCTATAAGATCTAACCTGTGGCTACCCCCGAAGCTAGTTTATAGCTCTATAGCTATTATATTGACGTCGTCACCATCACCTGAGGAAGTGGAGAAAGTGTCAAAAGTCTTGGCATGCGATACATTCATGGATTCTTCTTGTTTGCGCACTTTATCAGCAACACCGCACATTCCTTACCACAGTTGCTACATTTAACGCATGCGCATGCTCAGGAGCCTATGCGACTCCTGATTGGTCAGTTACTCAGTCAATTGCTGACTGCATATATGTAACGAGGGCGTTGCTTTTTTCTTTAAAAGGTGGCATTTGTTACGGATTCTCCATAATCTGATTAGATAAGGATGCTTGGCATGCTTGGCACAGGCCTATATCTCAACATTCTGGTCCATAGTAACAATTGATCTGTTTTATCACCACTAAGTCCACTACATAGGTTTAGTCCCTAACAGTAAATCGTAGCTAGCGCTTAACTATATCCGCGAGTATCGAGGGGACTACGCTACCGTATTCTAGATCGAAGCTAGATCTAAAGAATTAATAAAGCGTAATTATATATAAATCTACTAACTCCTTTACGGTCGCCTAATAAATATAGGCTACGGGATAATAAAGGTTAAAGATATAGTACCTACGGTTAAGCGCTAGTTTTATAGGCGTAAGGGGCGATAGCTAGTAGTTCTAGATAATACGGATAATATTAATAACGATCGAAACTAATCCTATATCGACCTAGGATATTTTATACCCGATACGCCCGGATTATATATTATTATTATATTACGGAGCTTAATAACTAAGGAGATAACTACTCTAGACGCGGTAGAAGTAGGGGAGATAAACCCCTTAGAAGTAACCGAGCTATTCTAGCGGTACGCGAAGATAATAGAGGAAGGGCCGGATATAACGAGAGAAGTCGATAGAATCGTAAAAGAGCTAGGGTATCTAGCCTTAGCGATTACCCTAGCCGGCTCGTATATATTAATAACGGATTACTTATTATCGAATATTAGGGAATATCTCCTCGAGTATTATTAGCGGCGAAAAGAATTACTCTAACGACGGCCTAAGTAGTATATATACCGGTACGAAAAGAGCGTTCTAAGTATATAGAAAGTATTATTTAAGGCGATTAAGAATTATAGTCTAGCGACGGCCCGCTTATTTAGTCTATTAGCGTTTATAAACTTTAAGGATATTTTTATAGGTCTCTTCGACGCCCCTACTTATATTATAGAATTATTAGAGGCTACGAGATTATCTAATAAGACTAAGACGTAGCGGACGTTCCTCTTCTACGGATAGAAATAGATAGCGTATAACCTACGGTCGGCGTTCGAGACGCTTTAAACTTATTCGCTAATTTAGTAGAAATCGGATCGGCGGAGCTATATAATATATAAGCTCGTATATACGTAGGAGTAGGATCGATTAGAGGCGGATAAGTAATAGTAGCTAAATAGTCTCGCCCTCGAGTTTATAACGGATACTAGCGGCTAGGATAGGCTCGACCTAAGTCGTTAACTCCGGTTAGTACTATATATAATAGCTAGTTTTAGTATATTTTCTCTTCTATATAAACCGCTAGACGAGCTTACGATAGGTCGACTCGCTATAATTAATAGGATAGAATACTTCCTATATAGGATAGGACGGTAGTCTAAGGCGTACGAGATACGGGTATTTTATTTTAGGAAAATCGAGACGATACTAGGTAAGGAGTATCCTAATACGCTTACTAGTATAAATAATCTAGTATTAGTATTAACTAGTTAAGGTAGTTATAAAGAGGCTAAGCGGGTATACCGATAAGCGCTAGCGTTAAAGGAAACGGTGCTAGGTAAGGAGCATCCATCTACGCTAACTAGTATAAATAATCTAGTATCGGTGTTAAGTAGTTAAGGTAATTACGAAGAGGCTGAGCGGATATATCGATAAACGTTAGCGTTAAGGGAAACGGTACTAGGCAAGGATCATCCATCTACGCTAACCAGCATAAACAATCTGGCATTAGTGTTGAGCAGGTAGGGTAATTACGAAGAGGCCGAGCCCAGCAGCTCCACTTCTACCAAAAGAATAAAGAATTGGGCTTAGAGACTGCTCCGGAACGCTGCTCTATTTCTTTTTCGTCTATAGTCGATAAGTAATCGAAAGGATTAGTCGACGAGGCTTTTTATAATATTAAACGTCTTTCGGTAAAGGAATAAAGGAGAGGGAAATTAAACAATAGCTAAATAGAGATAGACGGCGGAGGAGCGGGATTCGATTAGACGGGAGCTTCCCCTCTAATAAAATATCTTACTATTAGATCAGACGTATCGGACCGCGTCCGGGCTTTACTTTAATTTATTTACGCTATATTACAATCGTGCTTTACGTGTGGCCGGTGAGACGGCGTATCCCCTGCCTATAGTTACCCCTACTAACCTAAACGGTCAAAACGCGCAGCTACGATCGATAATCGTCTAAGTTGCTAGTAGTCTAAGATGGCAGTAATAAGTAGGTGTCCTTTTGTCAGGTGGTCCTCAATACCATAGCAATTATAATGATAATGATAATGATAATGGCAACGGTAAGAGTAATCCCTATTCTAGCTATACTCTAGAATCATATCCTCCATTTCTTTCTCTCCTACACATTATATTAACTACCCTATTCTAACTATATGTCTAGAGGCCGAAGACTCTCGCTCCTCTCGCATTAGTTAATAAACACTGACTCTTCAGATTCGCACTGTGTAGTTATACCGGCGCTTTAGCATCTTAATGCTTAGCTTTCTAGGGAGCAGATCGCGCAGATGCTCCCGCTAGTACCGCGGCAGGGTCTTATATAAGACTTACAGCAAAATGGTGGCAGGGGCTAATACGACGGAGAGGATACTAGAGAGGTAGGGCGCTTAGATACTGTGAGTTCCTACCTCTCTACCTTAGGTCGAGTGAAGCGTGGAGGGTTTAAGCGAGCACTTACTAATAGGACCATTATATTATAGACACCGTCGACTTCTAACCTTATATCCTCACCGCTTCGATGCCTAGCATAGCTGGAGCTTCCCCCGCTTAAGAAAAACTAGAGTATAAGGATCTAATTAAGCGAAATATACTTACCGAGAAGCTGCTAAGTCCACCGTCAACGCCATATGAAGGCGCGGGCGGATGAGGCCAACCGGGATAGAGTAATAAAGAGAGTGAGCGGCAAGTTTTTTCTATAGAGGCGTTGGGAGGAGATGCTTATTAAGTGCGGAGAGGAAGATGGAGAGTAGGGAGAGGGGAAAGCCGAGTGGATAAGAACGAGGGAGAGCGAGAAGATCGCGGACAAGGTCAATAAGGATTTTAACAAGGCCCGGCGCCAGCCTTGCCACGTCCATGCGGAGATACAGCTCGTGGATGACTTTAAGAATCGACGAGAGGAGACCGGTCGGCGAGCTCACCCCTACATCGAAGGCAGAAAACTTTCAAGCTACCTCTGCGATGACCAATTTGTAAATCATAAACGTAATTAACCTATTTTAACCTCATCTCGGTTCGTCGAACGTATACTTAATCGACACGAAATCTTCTCCCCGCCTTAGGTGAAGTTCTGTCGGAGTATATATTGCGCTATAGTGGAATTCCATTTCGGTGTCATAGCTTAGGCCTTCTGCGTTAATCGCTTGCGAGTTAACGTTTCCGGTCTCGGCGCCTTAGAGCCATTTGACTCGTACTAAATAGCGAACACTAGGATTAGAGAGTATACCTTAATTGGGGCACACAGTGGTGTCGCTTAATAAGTGTAGATTAAGACGGGTGGTGCCGACGTTGATAGATATGTTTAGGTATAAGATCGGGTGCCGGATGGGTTCGCCTTCGGTCAGTTCGTGATACGGTTTTAGTGATGCTATAGAAGAAGGGCTTAGGGGTAGGGGAGGAGATGCTATAGGGGTGTTTATAGATATATCTCGTAATAGGAGTTCTCTCGGGGTTATAGATTCTTAGGCTAGCGAATAAAGGGTTGAAGTGCTTAGTAAAATAGATGATGTTGCACCATTTAGGATTTCGGCTTATAGAGGTGGTTCGGATAATAGTAGAGCTAAGATCGTAAAGCCTAAAGAGGTAGGACCTTCCGAGGAGATTAGATAATTAGGTATAACTCTATTAGGTAACTGCTCCCGGGTTAGTGCTAAGCGAAGAGTAGTTGCTAATTAGGAAACTAGGGATAGTACCTAAGTAATAGGGGATAAGGACCTAACTAGGGTACTCTCGTTTAGGTAATTAGCCCGTAGTAGCCCCTTATCTAGGGCTACTTTAACCTTAACTTTTAGAATATTACTAAATTTTCTTAGAAGGACGTTAAAGTCGCGGCGACGAATCTCTAGTAGGAAGATGTGCTAGTTTAGTAGAGTCTATCTATAGTAAAGACGGCTATAAGTCCTAGGAACGTAATATTAACCGTAGAGCTTAAAGAAAAGATTATAAAGATAGTATACGCTCTTATTAGAATAGATTATCCTTAGTCGTTTCCTTTCCGGATTTAGCTCGTAGAAGAAGAGAAGCTAAATCTCTATATATACTTTAATAGATTTATAATAATCTACGATAGCTAGACGGAACTCGTTAAGTATAACCTAGATTAGCTTCCCTATATATCTCTCTAACGAGGGCTTAAGTAATCTCGATTATATAGTACTTCTAGGTCGAAGTATATTTTAGAGTACTATAAGAGGATGAAAATTCTTATCTACGTTAGAAGGTTAAGAGGGACGTAGGGTTAGAGAAGTCTCTATTATAATACTATTAAATATAGAGTACTCCTCGCTTCGAGCGACGTAAATAAGCTCGTAGCTAAATAAATAATATCGACTAAGCTTCCCTATAGCTTTAGGGAGGAATATTTTAAGCTTAGGATTTAGCCTTTTCGAGGAATTGAGAGCTAAGTTAAACTTCGTTTATAAAGCTAAATTATACATCTAAGTTATTAACTCTATAGCTATATCTTATACCTCGGAAGATACTATAGAGTACTCCTAAATGTCTTTAAATTTTATAAATAAAGCTCTAAGAGTCTTCATCTTTATTAGGACGTACGCTAATTCTATAACTATAATATTCGGACCGGGCTATATAGATTAGTCTTATATAGTAGTATCTAATAGCGTAATTAGTATAGACTTATCCTTATTCCTAGAAGTTTTCTTAGTATACCTTAATCGTAGCCGAGATAGGATACGGCAATAATCTAAAGTAACTATATATCGGAAAAGAGCCTTAGTATTATCATCTTTGCTATTCGCTGGAACATTATTAATTAACTATAATTATATTTAATCGAGTGTAGGGTGTAAACCTCTTGACGCTACTTATTCTAAGATTTTTGCTATAAGCTTAAACCTAAGTACTACCTTATTAACGTTACTAGTATTCGAAGTTAATCGAATTTTATAGCTGCTACGATTACGAGCTTCCTTAAGGTAGACCGCTATAACCCTAGCCGAATCATTTATAGTATCTAATAAGAACGCCAAATTCTCTATAATCTGCTTTTCACGCTGGAAGGGTAGTTAGTATATACTTAAGAGTACTGAAAGTGTTTATAACTGCTAATTATCTTTTAGACTTTCGGGAAATTCGTTTAGTATATATAGAAGAGTAATCGCCTCTATTAGACTCTTATGAGATGTGCCTCTAGACATTATGGTGTTCATAATGGCATTGTATTCCTACGTATTCGAGAATATCGTTTTGCGAAAACCCGTAAAAGTCGGAGATTCGAAATAAGGGTCTGGCTCGGTAGAGCTATAGTGTTTAGATTATCTAGAGCCTTCTTTGTCAACTCCTACTAAGGTATAGAAGTAATCTGGTATGGCTTTACCTACAGTTGGCTGCTTCGGCGGTTAACTTAACCATCTACGTCCGGTACGATACGCTTTTGCGGTACAGATTATGTCCCGAGCAGATCTTGCCTATTCGCAGCCGAGATCGGGCTAAATGATTAACTCCGACGCTTGGGAATGTTGGGCTCCGGAATCATGAACAGTATTAGTAGTTGCTGCATCGCTGCCAAATAAATGTGGGAGCTTTTGCCAAGAATTCCACAGCTTTCTGCTAAAAACTTTGAAGAGTGGCTGTGGGCAATATGTTGCACATATCCCATCAATATCAAAGGTTCTATTCATCATATATATTCTCGCCCTTCTTAAAGTACGCGCCCTTACTCTATATCTTTCCACTCATCCTGCGCGGCATAGTCAACACGGGAATCCATAGTGTCTTACGTCCAGAGCTCTATGCGTGAGATTCATTCCTGCGGCACCATGAAATGGTTGCCGTTGATCGCGCCACCATAGCATCATGCTCACCCCCTTGTTGCCGTCCTTGCTCCCCGTTGGCTTCGAGCGACCACGCTGCATCTCGGGTTAATTCCTTCAGGTCTACGCCGCCCATTGATTGCCCCTGCTCAGCGGCCTGCTGTCATGTAACCTTTCTGCGGGAGAGGTTCAGATCAACAGCTTCAGCTGCAACACAAATTGGGTCCGAACGATCCATCTGTGCTACGTGACGTAGTCTCAATCATCCTCAAGCCAACTCATATATAGGCATTGAGTGAGGTAGCACACTGTCTTCATGTGGCCGTAAGAACCGTTTGCCTCGCCAACCCCGAAAAGCTCCCCTGTGAACCTCCCTCCGGCAAGGCATCCTCGCCTTGCAGTTCCTTTCTTCGTTGCATCACCATCAGATATTCGAGGATTGTCCAATTATACACATGATTATAATCGAAGCCCTCGCGCACGAAGAGATCACGGAAGATTTTGCGTAGATAGGAACATTTCGGTTTCTCGTTAAAGTCAAGAGAACGGATGTAATCGAAATAAACCGCGAATTCCCTAGGGAGACCTTTATATAGATCTTCTATATTTATCTTTCTCTTCTCCTCTAAGATAAGTTCCTCTTTTTACGTCTAATCTATAGCCGTAAGACCTTACTATAGGAGAGAGCCCCTAAGGAAGTAGAGAAGTATATACCCGAGGGATTCTAAATTATTATAGCGATATTATACTTAACTAGAGGTTAGTCTTTATATAGTAAGAATCGAGGATATTATACTTACTAATACCTAAATAACCGTTAATACTAGTAAAACGGGCTATACTAATTAAATATAGATTCCGGGTACGACCGGTATTAACCTCTACCTAAGTATTATAGCGTTCCGTAGCGAGGCCTAAATCCGTTATATAGACCTAATTCCTATACTTCCTTATACCTATTAAGAAGTTCTCCGGCTTAATATCTCGATAGATAACGCTCTTAGAATAGATATACTCTAGACGATAGACGAGCTACTTAGCGAGTATTAGCACGGTTTTAAGAGAGAAGTTACGGCCGTAGAAGTTAAAAAGGTCTTCTAGACTTAGGCCTAGAAGATTAAAAACTATTACGTTATATTCGTATTCGGTCTTATAAGCGTAGACTTATAGGATACCGGCACTACTAGAAAGGGATCGATAGGTATCGACTTTACCTTCTAGTAAGGAGGGATTAATAGACACGTGCTCGAGTTTAATAGCGATATCTTTACCTATATCGATATTAGTTCCTTACGTATAGTAAGCCTCGAGAAGTAATTAGAACTACCCGTATCTATTACCTATATATATAGCGCCGAAGCTACCCCTATTAATCCTCCTTTATAGCCGATATTTACCGGCTATACGTAGATCCTAATAAGGTGTTAGTATATCGTGGCCATTTCTTATCAGGAATAGGGAAGGGGTAAGATTACTAAGTTCCTTATTTGTAAGTCTTATTTATAAGTCCGATAGACGTGGGTGGGGGCTCGAAGCTGCAGTGCACTAAGTGCTCGCAGCATTATTACTTCGATGGGATAAGGAATCAAAAGGTGTGGGTGCTTATCTAGCGCATATATATATTTAGCGTTTTCTAGGCAGTAGCCAATCTATTGATTAGCTATTAACCCCGTAATCCGAAATAACTCGCTTACGCACGCTAGTATAGTTATCGGAGGCGCGCGCTATGTTCACCTCCCTATTCTTAGTTATCCTCTATTATCTATTTAAATCGGTCGTTTTATAAGATTAAGGATTAATGCCTTTAGAGAGAACTTTAATGCCCCGTAATTAAAAGCGAAAGCTGTGCGTTAAAGAAGAGTCTATAACCGATCCTACACTGCCGCCTACTACTAAACGACGAAAGCTCGAGAATTAGTAACGACACCGAACACCTAGCTAGTTTTAGGATAATCTATCGCGGGTGTAGCTTACCCCTCGCGCTCTTCGAGAGTTTAATCGAAGGACTATATAGCCTACTACTCCTATACCGCCTAATCGGACTAGTAAAGAAGATATTAACCTTACCTAGCTTAAGCGCTTCGCAAGACACGGTGGACTAAGCCTTAGTTACCTTAGAGCTATAAGTTTAATTCAGCCCTTTTTATAGAAGCGTTCTAACTGCATACCAGTACCCGGAACCCGAAACTACAGTTCGTTCGAATCGAATAATAGCCTTAAGTTAATCGGGCTCCCGGAAAAAAGCCAAAACTAGAAGAGAATCGGATATATCCTCGAAGACTAGGAAATCTTCTACCTACGACCCTGAATTCGAGTAGCATCTCATTAATTATAGCGTTTACCCTTATAGATACGACTATAATAATAACGATAGCTCCGTATATCCGGATAATTGGGAGGAAATAAATGAGAGGCTAGCGCAGCCACGGCCTTCTCTTTCGCCATCACGCTTTCCTCGTGAAGCGTTTCGGAAGTTTAAAAAAATAAATATGTAGGCATTAACTAAAGCCATAGTAATAAGCAAGGTATTCCTAATTATTACTAGCACCTCCGACATTCCCTCGTAGGAGAACCTTCTCTTCGGAAACCTTAAACACCTAACCGATAACTCTATCACTAAGGCTAAGCTAGACTTCTACGATAGGAGCTATCCGGCAGAACTAAACAAACACATCCGGGAGGATCTAGGGCCTTATATTATACCGTCGACGAATACCGCCGCGCCCTACTTACCTAACTTCTTTACGGAGGGAAAGGGCCCAAATGGAAATACTACTGTATATAAGCGACAAGCTCTATACGACGGTGCTATAGGTTACCGTAGGATACACGAGCTTCGGTTATACGTTAATCCAGAGACGGCTTACGATAACAACGCGTATGCGATTACATCGACTTATTATGGTAGCTCTAGGGCGCTTAAATTATATATTACTCACTGTACACTATCCACCAATCCCAATCGCGACTACGAATACCGTATAACCTAACTAAATAGTTAGGACATAACCGGCAACCTAGATATCTTCCGATAAGGAGCTAGTGCTTTAAGGAATGCTAGAGACTTAACGAAAGAGAAACGGGAAGAGCTTATAGCTGCGGCGAACGGCAAGGCGCTGAGTGCGGAACATTTAGATTTGGTGTCATCCACGCAGAGCTTTATGTCACGGTCATCGAACGAGGCCACTTACCTAGAATCTGAGACGTCAGCTGACGAGCTTGCCCTAGATCTTAGTACGTTTACTAGCTCTAGTTATAAAACTCCGGTTAGAGCTTAAACGAGTCCTCCCCCTAAAGTCTCCTCGAATCGACGATCTAAGAAAGCGTCTTAAGTTAATAAGAGGCCTAGTAGGAGACCTGAAGCCTTAGAAGTCATCTAGTTAGGGATGAGGGGGCGAAGAAAGAGATGCGCATAAAGCCCGAAGATACTCGGATAATCTAGCAGCGGACTTGAGAGTTTGAGAAGATAGAAAGGAAATGGGAGAAGCAAACAGAAGAAGTAGGGGGCTCTACAGGATGGGGGCTGGGATTACTCTCGGGGTGGGGAAGGGAGATCAGAAAGAGCAGAAGGTGGTGATAGGAAGATTTTGTGTATTTACTTGAGGCGACACCGCTGTGGTGCGGCAGATGGCGATGGCGGAAGTTTAAGTAAACCGGTCTTTAATATAATGGACGATAATGATTTGTATCGGAGGAACGCTGTCTTCTAACCAGACACAACACCATATCAGATCAAACCCATAGCCCCTCCAAGTAAGATAGTTATAGGCTCGTTTATCCCGAACCAGTATCCGCCTACGTAGCTCGTAGCCGTCACTACTACCCACTATAGGTCTCTACCGAAACTCGTTCCCGCAGTAAAGTTCTCGTCAACATATCTAATCTCCCAAAGCCTGTGCACGGCTATATATATAAGCCACACTGCCGCGGCGTTGACGCCATTTCTAGATGCCTGCCGGAGCCGATGGGTGACCGGTTAGTGATAACGGGTCACGCCTTTAAGCACTTAAAACTCGAAGTACCGACGAGTATCAGAGGAGGTGTTTAGGCATAATTTCGTTCGGACTCGAGGTGGGCGAGAGGTAGAACTTAAGGCTGAGTTAGGGGGAAAGAAGAAGCTGACGCTTTGAACAATAGTGGGTTTCGAGGGAGATCTTGCGAGGCTTCTCCGTAGTTCTTATGCACACACTCTCTCGAGTTCGGACACCTCGAAGCCCCTTGTCATTGGTTTTGACGATTAGAGCGTTAGATGGAAGCTCTTATGTGTTGCGAAGTGACGCGAAATTCAGTACTTAGGCACAACAAAGAGTATGGGTTTATTAGCGCCGGCATTTCCCTTAGAAACTTCCCACTAGTCCTAGACCAGTAAAGCCGAGGTAATGTTCAAAAAGGCCATCACAAGGGTCCAGCCTACGATTGGACCTAGGGCAACATACCTGCCGGCCCGCCGCGCCAAGAGCCAATAGGATGTTAGCGGCTGATTTAATTAAATGGGGTTCAGCCGTACGAAGTGGGTCGGACCGTAAGGATCGAGACCACCTTAAAGAGGAGGCCCCCGCACCCGGACATTTCCCTTCGGACGCACTACTGCACCGCACCGTGGCCGTTGGTATTGGACACCAAGCAAAGCGCATCATCATCGACTCGTAGCATAGCCGAAGAACAAAGAACACGTGGACGACGCGCAGCAGCGTGTCTAGTGGGTATTTGTGGTGCGGCCGTGGCGTGAGACATGGCTGATGCGCTCAGGGACGAACGTCGCACCGTGGCTGTCGGCGAGAGGAGACGAGGAGAGGGTTGCTGCGGTTGGAAACCAACTGAACCAGTACTTAGCACCGGAATACATATCATACCGCAAGGGCGAAGGCGGCAGGATGCTGGCGTATATAGAAGGTCATGAAGTGATCAGTATGCTGAACACCATCTTTGGGTGGGATAGATGGAACTCGAAGGTGGTGAGCTTCGAGACGGATTATGTCGACGTCAGTAACGGCGGGAAGTGGAACGTTAGGGTGGCGGCGACGGTAAGGTTGACGGCGCTAGTGAAGGAGGGCGGTAAAGCACGGGAAGTGTGGCATAAAGATACCGGATACGGGACTATAGACAATGGACCGAGCCGTGGGAAGGCGATGGAGAAGTGCCGGAAGGAGGCGGTGACGGACGGGTCGAAGAGAGTAGGGCGGCAGTTCGGCAATGCGACTAGTGGTTATCTATATAATAAAGAATACCTGGAGCGGGTGAGGAAGGTGAAGGGCCCGGCGGAAAGGATCGAGTTCGTGGAGGAGGAGCTGAGGTGGAAACCGATGAACAAGCGGGAGCGGTATGTGATGGCGCAAGAGAGCGCGACGGTGGCGGGAAGCCATGGAGCAGCGGCGGAGGAGGATAGCGAGGAATATGGGGATGATGACGAGAACGACTGGCTGAAGGAGGCGGCTGAAGTGATATTAACGTAATGAATAGTAGAGAGTAGTAGCTGGTGCATTAAGGTTAAAATAATCGATAATTGCATGACAAGCTCGAGTAACATGGTGCACTTATTAGAATTGTAGTTAGACGCCGTAGGCATGGACGTCAACTTGAGGTTGGGCCTCGCAGAGGAGAGCACTTGATATGATGCGTGAGTAAGGGGGGACCCACGAAGTGGGGGGTCGAAGACCCTCGTGTGGGAGTTAGGGAGTGACGAAGGTAGGCACTAAGAGACTCACTAAGTAGGAGTGACGAAGGTAGGGCACGAAGGTAGGCACTAAGTAGAGCACTAGGATAGAAGGGGGATAGGGTCACGGAGTGACAGGTGAGGACAGCTATAGCTGGAGTCACGCGTTCCAGAGAAAAAGGTGCCAGCCTTTTTACTATGATTCCTCTGGAACGCTGGAACGTGGAACGCAGAGACAATTACAGCGATATGACTGGAGGAACAGGTGATTAATCATCCTCCATGTCCCCCCTAATAGGCCGACTGGAATCGGGAAGAAGTTCACGTTCCAGGGAGTGTGGAACTGCGAGTTACAGCTGGAACCACTTGCTCTGCAGGAGCTAGGCCTAATCGCTGGAACGCCAAGGGACTAAAGAAAGTTAGTCCAGTGGCTCCACCTGTAGATCATTTATGAGCAAGTGGTTCCAGCTGTAACGTTTAGTGTCACATCAGGGACACTTGGATATAGGGCACCCCCTGCCCGTTCTTTTCGCATGAAAAACATCTACGTTACTATAGACACGGAGGTGGAAATATTGACAGTTTAAAATCGATACTGGATTTGGGAGCAACGCGTATTGGTCACATTGACACCTCCCGCAACAGAAGCGGAGGACACGGAGCAGGTAGACAAAGGGAGTATGGCGACCGGATAACAGATGGAGCTACGAGGGACGATGGAAGCGCTAAATGCGGATGAAATTATATCGGTTAGAGAATAACTGACAGAGTATTTGGCTCCTGACGTGATATCTTACCGAAAAGGTGAAGGTGGGAAGATACTGGCGTACCTTGAAGGACATGAGGTACTGACGCTACTCAATTCGATATTCGAATGGCATCGATAGAACTCGAAGGTGGTGAGGACTAATGTTGACTATGCTACTAAGACTAGCCTAGGCAAGTGGAGCGTAGGAATAGCGGTGACAGTGCAGTTAACTGTCTTAGTAGAAGATAGAGGTAGGACGCGGGAAGTGTCCTATTAAGACATCGGGTATGGAACGATGGACAACGGTCCTAGACGTAGGAAGGCGATGGAGAAGTGCCGGAAGGAAGGGATAACGGATAGAATTAAGAGAGCGGCACGACAGCTTAGTAACGCTACTAGCGGATATCTCTATAATAAAGAATACCTAGAGCGGGTAAGGAAGGTGAAGGGCCCGTTAGCAAAGATAGACTTTATGGAGGAGGAGCTACTTCGCAAGCCGATAAAGAGAGTTAAGGCTTTATACTAACTCGGTAGGCATTACACGAGCTTATTAAGAGAACCGACAGCTATAAGCATATCCAATCACTATAAATAGATTACGGTTTCGAAGGTATCTAATTAACTAAAGCTTAAATAGGAGAAATGTGAGACACTCGATAGATTATATTAATTATAAGGTATTAACGCGAGCAGTCCTTTCTTCGATAGATAAGGGACGAGTAATCGATCGAAATTACCTATATATCTACCGCGCTTATATCACCCTAACGAGTAACTCTAGCGACTTATAAGACCCACCGACTTTTCGTGCCGATATATCTCGGGATAAGGAGATAGAAGAAGAGTTAGGATAAAACACCCGCTACTAGCTCTCGTTTAGTTTAGATCGGTTTACGGAAGAAGTAGGGAAATATCTTAATAAGGTTTAATATTTATACGAGTCTATCTTCTTATCTACTAGCCGAAACTTAGAGTAGATAGTGCATCGGATAGGGTAGAAGGCGCGGGATTCCTTAGAAACTACTAGACTAGTAATCTTTAGTGTAGAAGCCATCTATAAAGTTCCCGGTGCGACACTATTACTAATTAGGCGTGTTCTTATATATCTCGACGCCGATAGTAAAGGGTATTATATTTCCGATAAGTGTAGGACTTAGGCTAGAAATTGCTAAGAGTGTATATTAATGCACTACCTACCGCGCGAATCGCTAGTAAACTAGGTCCTATAGGCTAATTTAATTAGTCCTTCGTTAACCTATTACTTACTTCCGCCTAAATTTAGCTACTATTATATACTCGGCAAGTTCCGGAAAGAGTATTCTCGGGTCGTTATAGATATAATAGACTACGTGGCTAGAGTGGTTTCCTTCGCTCGAACTTTAGGATATAGAGAATATATAAGGACCTATAAGTTTGTGAAACTAGTTACGGTAGCGTCAAATTAGAGTTACTACGGTAGTTAGATAATTAACGATATTTTGCATTTAGCTAAGATAGAGGTCGATAATTTAAGCCTTTAGAGCGGGTTCGTATATATAGAACTAGGGACCTAATACTTAGGCCCAAATTAATAAGGTAAAGGTCCCTCGGCCAAACTATTAGCCTTATTAATCTAGTCCTTATTTATACTAGCGCCGTAAAGGCCTCCTTCGATTACCGTATTTAAACCTTCTCCCGCCGTAAGCGGCAACGTTATTCTAATAGCTATTAAAACGTAGCTCATCCTACTCCTTCTTAGTCCGGAAAGTTATATAACCCCATTATTGCAGCGTTTAATAACGCTATAGCCGGCAGGGTCTAGGGAGGACATAGGATAGGCAGGGTTTATTAACTAAGTGTATAGAATAAGGGAGATTTAATGGGCTTATACTTAAGTCGTTTAGAACCTAGATATTAATTTAGTTATCTACCTCTCTAATTTCATTTCGCCTTATATTCGCTTTAACACATAGGAGACACTCGGAAAGCTCCTAAGTTATACGCATTCCTAGTTTAAATAGTTTAATAATTTAGTTAGGATAGTTGCATTTAGATACGTAGTATTAAACGTCGCACGAAAGTTATGTAATTTAGCTTAATAGAGCTGCGATGACTGCCTATATTAAGCCTATCTTAACACTAGACTTAACGAGATCTCTCTATTATAGTTCCTTATATAGATCACTTTTCCTTTTACGGACCTTCGAACGGAGAAACCCTCTTATCCCCTCGTCTACCTTCCTAGAACAGGAAAACACACTAGCTAGTATAAATATTTCGCGGAGATTAATCGGATATAGATCTTTAATTCTGCCTACGACATAGGCTTATAGCTCTTTAATATTATATTTATCGGTAAATAGGTGAATTTGCAGTTCGCGTAAGAAGAGGCGATAAGTATAATCCGTAGACGTCTATATATTCCGATTAGCTATAGAGTCGCTCGAGCGAGCGTAATATTATTATTTACGCGGACTACTCGAGTCTTTAATAGATTTAATATATAGCTAATTCGAAGCACTAAGGTTAGTATTACCCGCCGATGAACTTCGGTATAGAAAGTAATCTTATAGGTAGAAAAATTCGGCGGCGGCCAAAAAGTTTTAGGGGTCTATATCTAGGAGATAAATCACTCGTTCTTAGCCCTCCTTAAACTTATTTAGCTCTAGCATCTTCTAAAAAACCGGATAGCTATCGAGCACCGCCTTATATATATAGAAAGACCTATTCTTAGGACCGACCGTGAATTTAACGGGAGTTAATAGAACGAGTCTTAGACTAGTATCAGCCGGACTAGAGGGATAGGAGGGATAATTTATACTTACCTCGAGAAAGACCGGAGCTTAGAATCTAAGTATATTTCGAACGTTTCGCTTTCTAGTAATAATAGCATATCCATCGTCTTATTAATAGAGTAGAGTTGATAGTTCCCAGCTAGTTAGGAGATAATCGTCAAAAAGTATCTAGAGATTAATAAAGGAAAATGGGTTAATATTAATATATACTTTTAATAACTAATATAACCGCCCCGAGCTAAGTGGGCTAGTAGGATAACGTTATATAATTAGAATAGCCCGTTAGGTATTAACGTTCTTAACTTCTTCTTACGCCGCTTTATTATTCTCCCTTCACTATCTTATATATCTCACGCGGTAGTGTATAAGAAGGGGTAAAGTCCCTCGTAATATAGGGATTAGAGCATCTAATAGTAGACTTAGAATGAAACCGCTCGGTTAATATTAATGTTAGTAGCGTGCTGGTCTATTATTTCCTTACAGAGGCTTTCTTTTAAGATAAGTTAATAACTACTCTTAATTACCCCTTCCTATAGAAGTAAGCTTATTACTATATTAATATTTCTTAACGGCTTTCTATCTGTAAATACCTAATATCCTCTACTACCGGTACTTACGTAGGTCTTATATCCCTTTACGGAGATAGTACTATCCCTATCCTACGCAAATGACTAGCTAGTAACCCTATAGATATCTATATATACTACTCCCCCGTCCTCTTTAACTAAGACAGTTCCTTATCTAGCTAGAATAAATTCCCGCATCTGTGGTTATAGGCTTAATATGTCTTCGAGGACTTCGAGGGCTAAAAGCGCTCCTAGCTTATTCGATCTAAGATACTTAGAGAGCTCCCGAAAGAACGCGTAATCGATATCCGCAATATTCTTAGGAATAAGGCCTTCTCGATATTCGTACGCTAGAAGACGATTATCTAAGGAGAGTATATAGATATATCCGTAGATAGGGTTCGCGAGTATAGTTTTAAAAGGGATGGGTTTAGTCTAATAGCCTAATAGTTCGCGCCTAAATATTAAGCCTAGTATAATAGTATTATAAGGGATCTTTAAATAACCGTGAATCAGGTGTACGCTAAATATATCTTAAATATTATAATGGATAAAGAGCTGAGCTAGGAGGTTTAGATAATATTCGGAAATATTCGGCTACTCGTAATTATCGAATAAGCAATTATACCTTTAAGCGGAATAGGTTAGTTAAACGACTCTAGTGTAATTCTCGAAATAGATTATATAGGAAAAGGTCTAGAGTACGTACGCATCGCTCGAGGCCTCTAGGTTAGAAAGAGTAGGCTTATAGTATAAACCTAGAATCGCGTACGATAAAACCGCTACACCTATTATAGTGGTTAGGAATTTATTAATACTTTACTCTCTTCTTAGATAATATAGTAATAAGATAGCTACCTACTCTATGCAAATTACCTTACTATCGAAAGAATATTAAGGCTAGCTATTTCGGGCTCTAGCCGATGTGCAGCCCCGCTATCGAAAAGCTCGCATCATTAGTATACGCCTTTCGCGACATCCTATTCTAAATACTAATTTAATAGTAAGCCTTTCCCTTCTTTCTCTCCCTTTCCTACCCTTAGCGGTAGAGTATACGTTACCTAACCTACGGTACTTTCTCCGACCGGGTAACTAATAGACCCGTTCCCTAATACGACCTACGATTATATAGCTAGTATTATCTATAGGAGGTATTAATAGCATTAGTCGAATATAATCTCGATATCAGCGTGAATATATATATAAGTTATTCTCTATACCTATCTACTTCTCGCACCTAATAATGTCGATATAATAGAAGTAATTATTATCACCGCACGTTCCTATACCTTCCTACTACACTCCCGAGAATCTACCCTTTACGATAAGTAGCGAAGGAGGATCACGAGCGGTCTTTTTAGAGGAGGGAAAAAGTCTATATCGGATTATCTAATAATACTATATAACCGACCGTAGTAAGGAGGAAGAGGAGCTATAAGGGCTTAAGGAGCTTAATATTATAGATTAGGCGGAAAATAATAAGCTACTAAAAAGGAGGTTTAAAGAGAAGGTATATTATTTTCTTATCCTATACTATAAGGAGGATATATCTAAGTTAACGTAATCTTAGACCGGTTATACTAATAGCTAGATTAAGGGATAGATTACTTCGGGCAAAGTCTCGGTACGAGAATTAGACTAGGAAACCACTACTATCGTTATTAAATTAAATAGTAGCGACGGTGCCGTCAGGTTTTTCTAGGGAGGTAAAGACCTCGGCGCTCGCTAAATATATCCTAGAGCTAAGAAGAAAGCTATAATAGTATTTCTAGGCGTCGGTTATAGCTTCTAGTTAATAGGCAATGCTTCTATTAAGTATATTATATACGACTCGAAGGAGGTCGAGGGTGCATAAGGCTAGCTAGTATATATCTCTATAATTTTTATATATATAAGATACGGAATACTAATAAATAGTAAATATCCGCTTTTATATAGTAATGTTACTAGCATCCCCTAGCTATCGCCGTCTTATAAATCTACTAAAAGAATTTCTGCGCCCTCGATCGTAAGAGGTAGGATTATAGAATAGATGGGAGTACTAGATATTCCTTATAGTATCTTAGTATTATACTAATATCTATGTTCTCTCGTGCTTACCGGTTGCGCTTAGATAGTAGGGGTTAATTAAAGCTTGCGCTTCGTTACCTACTAACCGTTAGTAATATCACCCTATATAGAGTAATTTTAACGTACTTTCGGTTCCCTCTATCCGTCCCTCTAGTATATAGTCTTAATCCTTTTTAGATAATTAATTAGTTATTAATAACTATATCTAGTGTAGAGAATCTGTGGAGTATTAGTCTTATAGGTTATCGGAAATATAAGTATTTTATAATTTTTTATAAACGATATCTCTACTCGACGGCGTAAATTCGTTAACTTACTTATCTCGTTAGCTAGTGGAAGGTGCGGTATCTAGTCGTCGAAGGCCTTAACCTTCTAAGTAATAGCCTCTAATCTCTCTAAAGAAGGTAAATAGTCTTCCTACTAGCGCTTAAGTCTATACGGGAAATTAGTAGCATCTTCTTTAATTATCGACTATATACGTGTTAGATTTAATGCTAGGGCGTAAAGTAAGAACCCTTAAAGACCTAGCATTTCACGAATATTTCTAAGTATATAGTATACTTATGCTAATCGATTACTCTTCTCCCTCTATACTCTCGCACTTAAGGTCGTAGAGGAGTCCTCTTTAATAAGTTAGAAGCACTTCTATATTACTACTTCTTAAGTATCCATTAGTCGAAAGGACTCTTTTAAGCTTAATACCGCAGCTTATACTACTTTAAAACCCTTATTAATAGATAGCTTACTACGCTACCGTTTACGAGATAGATTAGGACTCGCGGGATTTACTAAAGCCTAGCTATCTCTAAGTATATTCCCTACTCCGCTACTACTACCTTCGCTAAAAGCGGTAGAATACCGTAGAGGAGCCGTATCCATATTCCCTATAGATACTAACCTAGTCGTTCGGCCACTCGTTTCTCGTATTAGCGTAGAGAATATCGAAGGTGCGTTATAGTGCGGTATAGTATATTAATTACGGTAAAGCATAAGGTAGTATATTATATTACGGTTCTAAGATTAGGCTACGGTGGGCTGCGGCGTATTACGGCGGGTAGCGATCCGGTCGGGGTATCTTTTCCCGAAGTCCGATCCGCACTTTAATTTATAAATTAGGAATCTTTACGTAATAGTATATACTATCGAACTACTTTAATTACTCTCTTTACCCCTCTCGTAATCTCGCTCTAAAGAATTCTATACGTCCTTATATATATTAATATATAAAATAGCGCAGGCAAGCTTCGCTAGCCCTACGGCGGTAATAGCGAAGACATACGGCCGGATATATCTAATATATATATAAGGCCGGTGGGCCTAGACGATCTATCTTAGTCCTCGCACTTATATATAGAATACTATTCTTACTATTTAATACTAAAAAGGGAAAAGACTCTATAGAGGATACGTCTGCGGCGCGTAGACGGAGATAGAGTTAGTTAAGCTCTTCTAGGAAGGTATATAATAGCTCCTTAGCTCTATTCGAACCTCGTTCTTTACCTACTTATTAGTACTATAGTCTAGATTAAAGGCCTATACCCAAATTTTCTTTATAAAAACACCTATAGATATTTTTCCTTCGGGGTTACTCTTTCACCGAGATAATGGCGCTAACGGATATTATTATCCTAAAACCGCCTACCTCTCTACGACCGCCGGAGACCCCTCCGAGTAGCCCTACACTACCTATATATAAGTAGGTAGTTACCTTAAAGTATATTTAATAGTTTTTCGAGCTACTAAAGATAGTTTAAACCGTATAGCCTCTAGGAGAAGCCCCTTAGCCCGTTAAGACCGAAGAAACATCCGGAGATAAGTAGTAAGTTACAGCTAGAGCCTTAAAGCTAGAGTTTAAGACCGTTAGTAAGATATAAGGGTAATAAGGTTTTAGCTTAACTAGCGAGACTCGCTAATATCTATATACTCGCAGCTGGGATGCAAAGATATACGAGTATAAAATCGAGGAGTTAATTAAACCGTCTAATGCAGTAACCGACCTAGATTAATACGTCTTTATTATTCGCTAGCGAATTAGTAAGTATACCGATACCTATGTATACCTCCTCTACTAATGGGGACGGCCTAGATAAGAAGACGTTAGACCTAATATACTACGTTAATATTAAATTAGAAGGGCTGCGAGACATCTTAAGGACGGTCCTACGAGACATCCGCACGGTTAACCTAAACGAAGATAAGCCTACTATAAAGCTCTCCTCCGGCCTATTAGCTTAAGCCTTCCGCTAACTAGAGCCTAGGTTAAACGAAACCTACTATATAACTACCTATATAAATTAGAATCGTATTAGAATAACGTAAATACTAGTACTATATATAATGCTACCTACCTTAAGTACTTAGGCCTCTTAGTCGACTTTATTAAAATAACCTACTATTCTACGGCTTAGCGCCTTCTCTCGCTTTTAAAGAATAACGAAATTACCTATAATTTGCTTTAGGCACTCTTCACGCTAAACTCGACGGCCTATACGACTTACTTTAGTACCGATAAACCACGGTGCGTAATATATAATGCCGGCGAAGAGTAAGAGATAAGTAATAGGTTAAAGTACTATAAGATAGAGTATCGGTATCTAGATTACGACGGCTAAGTGTTTAGGGAAGTATCGATTAATCTTACTATCGTGAAATTCCGTAGGAAAAGGCGTATTAACACGCTAAACGCATTTCCTCTTCGGTACCATCCGGACGAACGAGGGATAAAAGCCGGACTTATTAAATACGGCCGAAAATTCGTCTCTATACTCGGAGCTTACTATCGTTACTACCGAGGTACGGTATTCTATATAGAGGACGGAGAGCCCGTTAAGGTATCTATCGATAGCCGGGTTATACTTAATACTACTTTTTTCCGGAAGATAAATCCTAACTATACTAGACCGTAACCCTATAAACTAGTTAGGAAGAAGATAGATAATAATAGGTACTTCGATACTTTCTTAGAGTCTTCTAGCGAACGAACCCTAGACTAAATTAAAGGTAATAGCGTAGAACCGACTAAAATTAAGGAGAAAGACTTACTTATCTACTATCTAACCGTACTAGGTTTCGGTCTTAGAGATAAAACGTGGCGTATAATCGTGTCCCTTCTATAGTGCGGTAACAGCTAAACTAATCCATTAATATATAGTAGAGTTTACTATTGCCGATATCGAAGACGTTAAATAGTACTCAACACCTTTCGATTATTTAATAATCCCCGATAAATAGAAGGAGGTTATTATAGCCCTAGCGGAAACTCGTCTAGGTCTAGTGCCTAGCGTCCTATTTAATAACTTCGTAACGGGTAAGGGACGAGGCCTTAATATACTTTTATAGTAAGACGCTTAATACTCCTCTCGGAAACGACTAACGTGTTACTTAGTAGAACGCTAGGCGTCGGAAAGACCTTAACGGCGGAGGCGGTATCTAAGCATCTTTAAAGGCCGGTCTATTCCGTAGGTATATCTACTTTAAGTCCTTCTACGATCCTATCTAACTCTTTAGATCTCTGCCGGAGAATTAAGCCTTAATTTAGCGACGATAGAAGTTTAGCTTTTACGCGTCTTCTAGACCGCTAACTACTAGAATGCCCTTATTCTTCTAGACGAAGTAGACGTATATTTAGAATAACGCTCGAAGGCGGATATCGCTCGTAATAAGCTAGTCTCGGTGTTCCTTCGCAAATTAGAATATTACGATAGTATTATATTCCTTACTATAAACCGAGTTTCTAACTTCGATAACGCGATCCTTAGTAGGATCCATCTTATATTAAAATACCACGAATTAGATACTAATATACGAAGCCAAATCTGGGAATATATACTCTATAGGGCCTACACGTCTAAAGGAGGAGCGGTGGTAACTCGTAAAGAAATAGGACGCTTAGCTACTACGGAATTTAACGGTCGATAGGTAGGTTTACTATATAGTACCTCTAGAGACTCCTTCTACTAATTAACTATCTATAAGATTAAGAACGTAATCACCATAGCCCACGCTCTAGCTACTAAGAAAAATTCTCCGGTGGCCTACTCCTATATCCTATAGGCGGTTAAGGCGAGCGAGAACTTCATCCGCGAATTTAACGGCACGAGCGTTATTAAGAGTTTATACTATTAAGCTTAGGACCGATAAAATCAATTTATTTACACGTTTTATACTATTAGCGTTCGACTTTTAGAGGGGTAGGACGGAATCGGAGATTTAGAATAGTAATAAATAAGCTTATAATTTATTAAATCTTACACTCCGCACCTAATTAGAGAGATCTTAATTAAGCTTACTATTTTAAGGTGAATATAGGTAAGCAATCTAATATGCCGCCTATTATATACTCTCGCGATTATAGGATAGAATATGTCCTAAACGATTATTAGCTATAGCTCGACTAAGGCTAGAGATAAGTAGTACACGAGAGCTAAGCTCCTACTACGACGGAGGAGCTAGCCGTCGCCGAAGTAGAACCTTTACTAGCCCCGCCCGAGCCTTTATTATCCTTCCCTCTACTAGGGCCTTTCTTCCGATAGTTCGGGTAAGCTAAGACTCGATTATAGCTCGAGGCTTTAGATATTCGTTAGACTATAGCGTATACACTCCCTCTTCTATTAGCGGCCGGGCACTAAATAACCCTACTTTATAGGGGCTCGTTAGTTATATACCCACATTTCTAAGTTACTAGAGCGGGATCGTCTCGCTAATATATCTCGTAAGGCTTTAGCTAGGCTCGACTTCGATTTCTAAACGAATATTAAACCGAAAAATGGTTTAAAGGCTAAGGGTGAGAAGGCTAGAGATAATAGATAGAGACCTAGGTACGAGTAATATAGAATTATAGGATAGCTTACTATTTCGCTAGTCTTTGTATAACTTATTAATTCTAGCTAGTAATCCGAAGATTATAACTTATCCTATAAATAGACTAACCGCGCTAGGCTGCCAAATTCCGATCTAAAGTAGAAACGAAAAAGGCGATCTTCCTAAGGGGTGCCTAAAGTTTAGGCGAGACCATAAAGAGGGTAGTAGGCGATTAGATATAGAAAGTATTATATATAGGAGTAATCTATTTTTACCTTCTATAGGAATGCGTAATACTTACGGCTTACCGGTTAAACCCTCGCTTATCCTCCGCGGCCTGCGTACTATAACTCTAATCGAAAACCTTTTAGTAGCTATACGTGTCTATTATACCCGTAGTATTAAACTTCACGTATTATATACTCTAGGCTCTCGTGTGCGTCGCAATAAAGCTGCTCTATACTCGAGTACTCTGCCGACTAGCATTTCCGTATAACATCCCTATAAAAGAGACGGTCGACGTTTAGGAGGTCGCGAAGTAATAGCCGGACCCACCCGCGCTTAAAAAGGTTATATTCGTACCGTTACTAGGCTATAATCGAGTAGATAACGTAGCTAAGGTGGAAAATATCGGCTTAGGCGGTTAAGCCGTTATTACTAGCCGCGTTAAGGTCGGCGTCTAATAGTAATAAAGGGTATTAGCCGAAATTAATCATTTTAAGCGATAGGTCGTTAGCGACGAGTATATTTCGAAGCGCTATATCGTCGACTAGAACTTTAGAGCTATAAAAGTGGAGTATCGTTTTAATAATAGATAGGATCTATCTAGCTTTCCGAGACCGATTAACTGCGGCCTCGCTTTTAATATAAGCTTCGAGATCGCCTCGCTTATAAAGAGTAAGCCGGATACCATCTTCTAAAATATTAATATACTTAGCGATCCCGTCACAACGTCCTACCCGTAGATAAACGGCTTTCTCCGATTCTAATATTACGCGGTTTACGTCGTTAACGTATTCTTAATTCTTACGATATTCTTTAGGTATAGATATAAGGTCTCGGACTTTAGGAATTTTTATAGTATAAGAGCTATTAAGTAAGATAACCGAATTCGTCCTAGTTCTAAGGAATGTCTCGGTATAGAAGTAGAAGCGAGTTCCATCGGGCTTTAAAAACGATATAGAAATATCGACGAGCGCTAGGATATTATAGGTTAGAGATTAGCAAAAATTCTCTACTCTCCTCTTTAAATTATAGTAGTAAACGTAAGCCTAATCATTTTTAAGATATAGCGACATTTTTACTTTATAATATTAATTTTATAGCTAGCCTCTAGATGATTGGCGGACTACTTACTGCGCCTTATCTTTCCGTAGTAGTATCCGCTCTTACTCCTAGTACCCCCTCCTAACTACGGTATAATTAGCTCAGTTAGAGCAGATAAGGTTAAGACTCGTAAGTATTTCGATATAATTAAATTCACGTTCTAGAAGCTTCCGACCTTCCGGGAGGTCCGTGTACTAACCAGGATCGCTTTCGGTTTCTATAAATTAACCGTAACATACTCTTTTAATTCTAACATTTATTTACGTATTATTCTAGGCTATACCCGGTGGATAAGCGAAGTCCTTTATTATATTCTCCCTTACTAATATCCCTTAATCCCTATTAAAATCAGCCTCGATAGTAATACGCCTTCTATATCTTATAAGACTATATAGCACCTCGTCTCTACGCTTATAAAAGACGCCTAACTAGACTTATACTAGTCTACTAATATCCTCTCGGTATACCACCTTTATATATCGCGCTAAGGGTTAACGAGTTACCGAAGCCGGTTACCTCTTATAACAAAGCCGTTTAACCTAACGTCGGAGCAGTAAAATCAAATTATATCAGAAAGCGCATACTCGCTATAAGGCCAAATAGAATATTATTAGGTAATAGATAGTAAGGATTAAACGTCTAATTTACTATACTTAAGAGAGGCGCTCTCGAATTACCCGGCCCTCCTATCGCTAGAGGCTGCGTTAGTGCCTCTGCTCTACTACCTACTATAGATGCGTGGCCTTATAAGATAGGCTATTTATAGAAACGTTTAGGATAGGAACCCGGTCCGACGACGTTATTACTTAGGTCTTCGTCGCTAGTAACACCTATATATGGATTCTCTTCGTATTCTTTCTCTATAGATAGTAATCTTAATAAGCACGGCGTTTTCTAAAGAAAATGGGAAAAGGGAGAAGGGATCAGCTCACCGAGCTCGTCCATATAAGCTTAATATAAAGATAGCGCTAGATTTAACCGTAGATCGCCTACGTTTCTAGTCCTATTACTCGTACCTAAGCTAAATACATTTCTCGTCTATTATTACGGAGTTATTCGTGACGTGAGCATAGCTAATCTAGGATCCGATCGTTAATATTAATGCCGTTTAAGCTCGGCCTAAGCATCTATACCTAGAACTCGAATAAGAAGAGTTTAAGGAGTAACTAATCTACGCCCCTTACCTTTCTTAAAGAGTATACGCTTAAGTAGAGAATTTTTATACCGTAGTAGTAAGTATTCCTCTCTTATAGCGGCGTGGATTTATTATAGCTCCCGAATTTCTTTCCCTAAATACTTATTCGAATCCCCTAAATGCTCGACGAGCGCTATTTAATAGTTTTTATAAGAAGCTTAAGCTTCACGGTTTTTCTGCTTACGTGCCTCGAGAGTATTATATATCTTTATAAATCGTTAGCCCTAGTCTATATTAACGCCTTTAAGTAGAAATAGACTAATAGTCGTCTACGCTTCCGCTTTAGCGCCTAGATAGCCTCTAGTAATAGCTCTTCCGTCTTTTAGGAGGATATATTATACGTCTTTAACGCCGAATATATTAAGACTAGATTCACTATCGTCGATTCTACTAATTAGTTTTTATTTTAAATATACCGACGTTATAATAGGGCTTAAAATATGCGCTTAATAGCCCCTAAGAACGTAGTAAAGGTAGATCGACTAATCGAGCCTAAAACGATAAGATATAAAGGGAATTAATAGGAAATATCTAAATTTATATAAGTGTTGAAGCAACACTAGCATCGGGTTCTATAGAGAAGATTTACTAGTAATATTCGAGTAGCTTAGACAGCCATCCTTATAAAGGATTATTACGTTCTACTAGCTCTTAATCTATAAGCTATTACTCGCGGAGATATAGCTTACAGCTTCCCCGGCTTAAATTTAAGCCAGTAAAGCTCTTCTAAGCCGAACCTAGAAAATATATATACGCGTCGATATAATAATCTAATTAGATCTTTAGAATCTAGGTCGCTAGTAGGTATTACTAATAGTCGTAAAACCTCCGATTAAGACGATAAACCCGTCTTAAGATATAAAAATTAGCTTCTAAATTACGCGATTATTTACCCGCCCCTGCTAAGCCCTCTGCGTCCCTACCTTCTAAATTAAAGGGACGCTAATAATCGGAAGCTAAAGCGGTTCGCCGCGACCTATTATTCTAATAACGACTATCTGCGCTTCTACTATCCTTATTTACATCCCGACCGCATTTATCTATACTTTAATTATAGTAGCTATATTAGATAAGTCTTCCGTATCTAGCCCTCGGCGTCGAACTAAAAGTAAGTAGCTACCCTTAAGGAGCTCGTCCTAGGGACTAATATAAACGTAGGATTACGAAATAACTAAAGTACTAATACTTTCTACGATAGTAAGCTCCCCCTAACGCAGGTTAATTCTATACCCTAGGGCCTCTCGAACAGCTTCGTCCGGAGGTTATATAAAATAATAGAATCTATCCTCGTCCGGATTAAGGCCTTAGAGCATTTTGATTAGGATTATTCCTATATAGCGCGTCTTCCCTCCGGTTCGCCGGATAACACGATATAGATCTTAGAAGAAGATGCTAACTAGCCACTTTTTAAGAAGTTAGAAGCCGCCCTCGCGCGTGTCTTAGTCTTAGAAAGGAGGAGAGATATCTACTACCGTTCTACATTTAAAGCAGTAGATAGGGGAGAGTGTATTATTCGGGGATACGGTAGTAAGTTATCGTTACCCAAAAACGCCATTTATTATTTTAATACTACACCTACCCCTAAATATAAAGTCGCCGCTATTATCTTATAGTAAATAGATTACTTAGAGTATAGGATATACTAGGAAACGCCGAGTAGTCTCGCCTATTATAAAAAGGTAGTCTATAAAGAGACCCGTTCGTCGAGAATAGATATATTTAAACTATTCTTTAAGTAGCCTCGCCGTAAGTATCTTTCTCTAATAGCCTACGACCTTATATTTATAAAGTGTAGACCTTATACCTATAAGTCCGTTAATAGAATTACCGTAGTCTAGATCCGACAGTCTACGACTAGATACGCCGAGTCTAATATAACCGAACTAGTCTAGCTCTAACGATCTTTAGCCTTTAATAGACTTAACGCCTCCGGATCCTCCGCTATAGTAATACTAGTCTAGCTCGGATAGTCTATAGCTCGCAGTATCGGAACTAATATAACCGAAGTAGTCCGGCTCTAATAATCTTTAGCCGTTAGCGGAGCCCGGACGTGCGTACCCGACGTTATAGGTATTACGACCTAAATTCTATAGTCTTATATCTAGTACCTAGACTCTAATATAGTTAAATTAGTATAGATCCTATAATTAGTAGCGTACGGCAGCCTCTACTACCGGAGATTATTTAATATAGTTACTATAACCTAAATTTATCTAGGGGTAGGCGAATTAGTCTAGTTCTAACGACCTTTATTACGCTAATTATTACTAGGGAGAATCGTGTCTAGTAGTAATAGCGTTCGAGAATTACTATTAGTTAGGATTAGGAGTAACGATCTTTATAAACTTAGGTATATTTCCTATAGACATCTACTCTTATACGCTAAGTTCGGGCTTAAAAACACGAAACTATACTATACTAAATTAAACGCACTAAACTCGGCACTACTCCTACGTCCCTCGAGCGATATATAATAAAAGCGGATATAGAGTATTAGATTTAGGGGTGCTTTCTAGTCTTTCCTCCTATTAAAATATATATCCCTCCTCCTTCTTCGGAGTAGATAAGATCTATTCCCCCTTTAATATAGACTACGGACCCCTTCTTCTACGGCACCTCCTAGCGTATCTTCGTAGACCGGACCTCCGCCCACCGTAGTAACCCTTATAGAACGAGGGGGATAACGATATAGTAATTAGTAGGAAGACCGATACCGCGAATAGGAGTCCCCCGAACACTTAGGTTAATACGCGTAACTACTTTAAACGTCGACTTAGTTTCCGTAGGGGGTTTAATAAAGTCGGATATCTACGGTCGATCGATAACCTATATAGACTATTAGTATAATTATATTAGTCTTTACTCGCTAGATATACGCTCGGATATATTTTCTCTCGATAAGTTCGTAGTAGCTCTTCGTATATAGGCGTCTAGTCTATCTCGGTGTACGTGCTCTCTATTACTAACGCGGCCCTAATACTACTTACGGCGTTATCGATAAGGGAAGCGTTAATCACGTCGTCTATAACTTATATAGAATTATTACGAGGGTCGGCTTTACTAGGTGCTATAGCTAAAGTTACTCGATTAATATCGTAGAGATGGAAACTTAGTAAGGGGCTATAGCGGGGCGTAAATCTCTTCGCGACGTTAGTTACGTACGTAACTCTACGTCCTCGCTAGATACGTCTGCGATACTATATTAACGAGCCGGTTATAAATTATAAGTTATCTACTCCTAAAGGCTATATAGCGAATATACTAATGCGTGTTAGCGCTTATAGTAAGACTAGGGATTTAATCGAGGCCCGACTACTTATAATACCGCTAGATTTCGACTTTCTATAGTATCTAATCGTCGACTATCTCGTAACGATAGAAAATTTAAAGAGTTTAAAAGAAGTCTAGAGTACGAGGCTTTTATTCTAAGGTAATAAGGCTAGAAGCTATATACTTATAGTAAACTAGAGCCTATACCGATAGCTACGCTACCTAGTTACGTTAGCCCTTTCTATCTATTAAATATAAGGACGTCTAGATGCATCGAAGCCTAAAAGCTATATATATAATTTATACTCCGGCTCTTTAGACGGAAGATCGAAGACTAAACGGTTAGATTAGTACTATTTCTTAGGGCTATAAAAGCTAATCCGTATAGCTTTAATCTCTACTAATACTCTTCGTCCTATCTATACCTAATAGAATTACTTACTCTATATAGGAGGCCGCGGTGTCGATCTATAGGCGTTTTACGTCGCCGGCTTAAATTTAAGAATTTAGAAGTTTAGACGCCCGCCGCTTTT